>ERZ827450.13-NODE-13-length-197218-cov-6.996495_pt1 | contig 197218 bp, 155 predicted proteins | sample MGYA00519773_ERZ827450 | MGnify/ENA primary metagenome ERZ827450 (study PRJEB31778, sample SAMEA3449306) | human gut metagenome | biome: human gut; feature: human-associated habitat; material: faeces | place: United Kingdom | collected 2010/2012 ...
TAGTAATAGGTTTATCTGGAAATATACGAATCCATATCTGACCCTGTCTTTGCATATAACGAGTTACTGCAACACGGGCCGCTTCAATCTGGCGTTGTTCAATCCACATATTCTCCAACGCCTTGATCCCGAAAGACCCAAATGCAAGTTCATGTCCTCTTTGGGCATTCCCTCTCATTCTCCCTTTCTGCGATCTTCTGTATTTAGTCCTTTTTGGCTGTAACATAGCTCTTGATCTATTTAAAAGTTAAAAGACTATTTTTTTCTCTTTTTGAACCCGCCTTTTTTACCGGCATTATTCGGACGGTTGTTGTTCTCTTTCTGAGCGCCAACCAGTGCATTCGGAACCAGCTCACGTTTTCCATAAACTTCTCCCTTGCAAATCCAAACTTTAATACCTAGCTGACCGTAGGTTGTCAATGCCTCGGCCTGAGCGTAATCAATATCAGCACGGAACGTGTGCAGTGGAATTCTACCTTCTTTGTAGATCTCGGCTCTTGCCATTTCAGCACCGTTCAAACGACCGGAAATCAAGATCTTGATACCTTCTGCACCCATTCTCATGGTAGAAGCGATAGCCATCTTGATTGCTCTACGGTAAGCCACACGACCTTCCAGCTGACGAGCTATATTATTACCCACGATCACGGCATCCAACTCGGGACGTTTGATCTCGAAGATATTAATTTGAACTTCCTTATCGGTGATCTTCTTCAGCTCCTCTTTCAACTTATCAACTTCTTGTCCGCCTTTACCGATGATAATACCCGGACGAGCGGTGTTGATCGTGATCGTGATTAGCTTCAGGGTTCTCTCGATAACAATTTTAGCGATTCCTGCTTTAGCGAGACGGGCGTTCAGATACTTTCTGATCTTGTAATCTTCCACCAATTTATCGCCATAGTTCTTACCGCCAAACCAGTTAGAATCCCATCCTCTGATGATTCCTAATCTATTGCTTATTGGATTAACTTTCTGTCCCATGCTAACTATTCTTTTGTAATGTTTTCAACAGCTGTCTTGCTTCCCAACACGATCGTCACGTGATTTGAACGTTTACGAATCCGGTGTGCTCTTCCTTGCGGGGCCGGTCTAAGTCTTTTCAACATACCTGCACCATCAACGAAAATTTCCTGAACGAACAAGGAGGCCTCGTCGACACGTTTACCCTCGTTCTTTTGTTCCCAGTTAGCAATTGCTGAAAGCAACAACTTTTCAACTCTACGAGCAGCTTCTTTAGGACAAAATTTAAGCATATCCAAAGCTTTTTGTACATCTACTCCGCGGATCAGGTCTGCCACCAATCTCATTTTTTGAGGAGATGTAGGACAATCGCGAAGAATTGCAAAAGCCTTTTCTTTTTTGGCTTCTTTATTCTGATTTGCTCTTAATCTTTTTCTTGCACCCATTTTAATACATCTTCTTTAGTTCAACTTTACCATGCATTACTTTTTCTTTTTATCAGCATGGCCTCTAAATGTACGTGTCGGCGCAAATTCTCCCAATTTATGACCTACCATATTTTCAGTCACGAATACCGGGATAAATTTATTACCGTTGTGTACAGCGATAGTGTGCCCTACGAAGTCCGGAGAGATCATGGAACGACGAGCCCAGGTTTTAATAACCGATTTTTTATTGGACTCATTCATTACCAATACTTTTCTCTCTAACTTGAAATCAATAAAAGGGCCTTTTTTTAACGAACGACTCATAACATCAATAATTAATCAGTTATTTTTTCCTTCTTTCTATGATATACTTGCTAGAGTGTTTCTTAGGAGCTCTAGTCTTGTAACCCTTAGCCAACAAGCCTTTTCTTGAACGAGGATGTCCTCCTGAAGCGCGGCCTTCACCACCACCCATCGGGTGATCAACCGGGTTCATTACGACACCTCTCACGCGAGGTCTGCGGCCTAACCAGCGAGTACGACCTGCTTTACCTGAACGTTCCAGCGCGTGGTCGGAGTTAGACACCGTACCAACAGTTGCACGACAGGTTAACAGTACCATACGAACTTCACCAGAAGGTAACTTGATTGAAGCGTATTTCCCTTCTCTTGCTACTAACTGAGCATAAGAACCGGCGCTACGAGCCATCACGGCTCCTTGTTGCGGTCTTAACTCGATGTTATGAATGATTGTACCTAATGGGATTTCAGATAAGAACAATGCATTTCCAACTTCCGGAGCGACACCTGCACCACTCATCACGGTTTGACCAACTTGCAAACCATCCGGTGCCACGATATAACGTTTTTCTCCATCTGCATACACTAATAGAGCAATTCTCGCCGTACGATTGGGATCGTACTCGATCGTTGCAACACGAGCCGGAACATTATCCTTGTCGCGTTTGAAATCTATTATTCTGTATCTTTGTTTATGACCACCACCTATATATCTCATTGTCATTTTACCAGTGTTGTTACGTCCACCAGTTTTACTCTTTGGTCCTAACAATGATTTCTCAGGTCTATCTGTAGTCAACTGATCAAAGGTAATCGCTACCTTATGTCTCTGACCAGGAGTTACAGGGTTTAATTTTCTTACAGCCATCTTAATTAAATATTGCTAAAAAAATCAATACTATCACCTTCTGCTAAGGTCACAATTGCTTTCTTGAAGGAAGCGGTTCTTCCGGAAATAACACCTGCTTTCGTGTAACGAGATTTAGCATCTCCTTGGTACACCATCGTGTTCACGGATTTCACGGTCACGCTATACATCGCTTCAACTGCTCTCTTAATCTCTAATTTATTCGCTGCTTTGCTAACAACGAATGCTACTCTGTTCTGCTTGTCAGTCAATGCAGTCATTTTTTCTGACAAAATGGGCTTCACAATTACTTGCATGTCTTACTCTTCATTAAGATTGAACATTTCATTTAGGCCCTGCACTGAACTTTCAACGAACACAAGACTCTTAGCTCTCATGATATTGTAAGTTGCAAGATCGCTAACTCTCATCACATCCACGTATTGTAAGTTACGAGCTGACAACAGAACATTATCGTTCATATCATTGGTAACCAACAGGATGTTACGATTATCTAATTTCAGGTTGTTAAACAGCTGAATCATCTGTTTTGTTTTCGGTGCCTCGAAGTTGAGATCCTCAACAATAGTTACCGCATTAGAGGCGGCTTTTACAGATAATGCTGATTTACGGGCCAATCTTTTCAGCTTCTTGTTCAATTTGAAGCTATAATCTCTTGGTACGGGTCCAAACACTCTACCCCCTCCTCTAAACAGAGGGTTCTTGATACCACCTGCACGGGCGCCACCGGTACCTTTTTGCTTTTTCAGCTTGCGGGTACTACCGGAAATTTCATTTCTTTGTTTTGACTTGTGGGTCCCTTGGCGGTTGTTCGCTAAAAACTGCTTTACATCAAGATAAATAGCGTGCTCGTTAGGCTGAATCCCGAAGATAGCGTCGTTTAACTCTACCTTCCTGCCTGTCTCTTGTCCGGCAATGTTTAATACACTTAACTCCATTACTTCTCGATAATTACGTATGAACCTTTAGCTCCGGGAATAGAACCCTTCACCAATAACAAATTATTTTCAGGTATCACTTTCAGCACTTCCAAGTTCTGAACCGTTATTCTGTCACCACCTGTTTGTCCACCCATACGCATTCCTTTGAACACGCGTGACGGTGTAGAACAAGCACCGATAGATCCCGGTTTTCTTTGACGGTTGTGCTGACCGTGAGTAGCCTCTCCTACTCCGGCAAATCCATGGCGTTTCACAACACCTTGGAAACCTTTTCCTTTACTAGTCCCGACTACATCAACGTACTCTGTTCCTTCGAACAAGTTCACGTCAATTACATCACCTAACTTGTACTCGACATCATACCCTGAAAATTCCACGAGTTTTCTTTTCGGAGTTGTGCCTGCCTTTTTAAAGTGTCCACTTAGCGGTTTGGTTGTGTTTTTCTCTTTTTTGTCATCAAAACCCAACTGAATTGCTGTGTAACCATCTTTCTCAATAGTCTTTACTTGGGTTACAACACATGGACCGGCCTCAATCACAGTGCATGGAATACTTTTTCCCTCGGCACTGAATACGGAAGTCATTCCGACTTTTTTTCCAATTAAACCTGGCATCTCTTTTTTCTCTTTTTAAAAATAGGTTTTCAATCTCTTAATAACGACATAGGTTTTCGCCGTTATCAAACTTTAATCTCTACTTCAACACCACTCGGTAATTCAAGTTTCATCAAGGCGTCAATCGTACCTGCAGTTGAACTGTAGATGTCGATTAATCTTTTGAACGTGCATACCAAGAATTGCTCGCGGCTCTTTTTGTTCACGAACGTAGAGCGGTTTACAGTAAAAATTCCCTTGTGAGTAGGAAGTGGAATCGGACCACTAACCACTGCTCCGGTAGCCTTCACTGTCTTTACAATCTTCTCTGCAGACTTGTCAACCAAGTTGTGATCGTAAGATTTCAACTTAATTCTGATTTTTTGGCTCATGTTTTTAATTATGATTTATGATTTAAGATTTACGATTCTCGATCACTCTTGAATCGTAAATCAGCAATCTAAAATTCTTATAATAGTTCTACTCTACCGTTATTTTTCTCTACCACTTCTTTGGCAATACCCTTCGGAACTTCAGCGTAGTGAGAGAATTCCATGGATGAACTTGCACGACCGGAAGACAAGGTTCTCAAAACGGTCACGTAACCGAATTGCTCTGCTAGCGGCACTTTAGCCTCGATCACGCGAGCCCCAGCTCTTGATTCCATTCCTTCAACCTGTCCGCGACGACGGTTCAAGTCTCCGATAATATCTCCCATATACTCTTCCGGGGTTACCACCTCAAGTTTCATGATCGGTTCCAACAACACGGGTCTAGCCTTTTGAGCGGCTTCCTTATAACCGATTTTAGCGGCCATTTCGAAAGACAACGCATCGGAGTCAACCGGGTGGAATGAACCGTCAAGCAAAGTGATCTTTAAACTAACAAGTTCATAACCGGCCAAAACACCATTAGCCATCGCATCTTTGAATCCTTTCTCTACAGAAGGGATAAATTCCTTCGGAATATTACCACCCTTCACCTCATTCACGAAAGTCAAACCTTCTTTGCCTTCTTCAGCCGGCTCCATTCTAAAGATGATGTCAGCGAATTTACCACGACCTCCGGTTTGCTTCTTGAACACGTGACGATGTTCAACGGTTCCGTTAATAGCCTCTTTGTAAGCCACCTGAGGAGCTCCTTGGTTACATTCAACCTTGAATTCACGTCTCAGACGGTCAAGGATAATATCCAAGTGAAGCTCACCCATACCGCTAATTACAGTTTGACCTGAATCTTCATCCGTTTTTACGCGGAATGTCGGGTCCTCTTCTGCCAATTTAGACAAAGCCATACCCAACTTGTCAGTATCTTTCTGTGTAAGCGGCTCTACAGCGATACCGATCACTGGCTCGGGGAAAGTCATACTCTCTAACACGATCGGGTTTTCCTCGGTACATAGAGTATCTCCAGTACGAATATCTTTAAATCCAACACAAGCACAAATATCACCGGCCTCGATTACATCCTTCGGCTGTTGTTTATTTGAGTGCATTTGGAACAAACGAGAAATACGTTCTTTTTTCTCTGTACGCGGGTTGTACACGTATGAACCAGACTCGATCTTACCGGAGTAAACGCGAGTGTAACACAAACGTCCCACGAACGGGTCAGTAGCGATCTTGAATGCCAATGCAGAAAGCGGGGCTTCCGGATCAATCTCGAAAGTCACAGCCTCTTCCGTACGCGGTCTTTTACCAGCAGCAGCCGGAATATCCAGCGGGTGCGGCAAGTAAGCGATAACAGCATCCAACAGGTTCTGAACACCTTTGTTCTTGAATGAAGAACCGCACATCACAGGACAAAAGTCCATAGCGATAACGGCCTTACGAACCACTGCTTTCAATTCTTCAACAGTGATTGATTCAGGATCTTCGAAGAAACGCTCCATCAAAGCCTCATCCTGAACGGCAGCGGCCTCAACTAATTTCTCTCTCCATTCCTGAGCTTCTGCCAATAAATTCGCCGGAATTTCCTTGATCGTAGCTTCCAATTCACCATTCTCCCACACGTAAGCTTTCATCTCGATCAAATCGATAACTCCCTGGAATCCATCCTCAGCACCGATCGGTAACTGTAATGGAATAGGATTCGCGTGTAATTTTTCGCGGATCTCACGTACTGCTTTGAAGAAATCAGCACCTGAACGGTCCATTTTATTCACGAAAGCGATTCTCGGAACACCGTATTTATTAGCTTGACGCCAAACAGTTTCCGATTGCGCCTCAACTCCACCCACGGCACAGAACAATGCAACAGCACCGTCCAACACACGCAATGAACGCTCCACCTCAACGGTAAAGTCAACGTGCCCCGGAGTGTCAATAATATTTACTTTATATTGCTGACCTTGATAATTCCAGAAACAGGTAGTAGCGGCAGAAGTAATGGTGATACCTCTCTCCTGCTCTTGTACCATCCAGTCCATGGTAGCCGTACCATCATGCGTTTCACCGATTTTGTGATTCACTCCGGTGAAATACAGGATACGCTCAGTTGTTGTCGTTTTACCGGCATCAATGTGAGCCATGATACCGATGTTTCTTGTAAAATGTAAATCTCTCTTTGCCATTTATCTTATCCCTTCAATTAAAATCTGAAATGTGCAAAAGCTCTGTTGGCTTCAGCCATACGATGAATATCCTCTTTCTTCTTGAAAGCCGCTCCTTCTTCCTTGTATGCAGCCATGATTTCAGCAGCTAGTTTTTCTGCCATGTTTCTTCCGCTTCTTTTGCGAGAGAACAATATCATATTTTTCACGGAGATAGCTCTTTTTCTCATCGGGTTGATTTCCATCGGCACTTGGAATGTTGCACCACCTACACGACGGCTTTTAACCTCTACTTGCGGAGTAATATTCTCCAAAGCTTGCTTCCAGATGTCCAATGCAGGTTTCTCTTCCTTCTTGGCCATTTTCTCGTCTACAATGTCGATTGCATCATAGAAAATTCTAAATGCGATAGACTTCTTCCCATCTACCATTAAATCATTAACGAACCGGGTAACCAACACGTCGTTGAACTTCGGGTCCGGTAACAGGATTCTTTTTTTTGGTTTACTTTTTCTCATCTCTTCTAGTTTACGAATTTGTTCGTTCGCTGCCCTTACCGGTCTTCAACGGTCTCACGACCATTTACTCAACTTTTCGGGAACAACCCATAAACAACTCCTGTCAATTAATCTTTTTACTTCTTACCTTTTGCCGGAGCTGCTGCAGCACCTTTTTTCGGTCTCTTAGCGCCATACTTAGAACGACCTTGTAAACGACCGTTTACACCGGCAGCATCCAATGTACCGCGAACCAAGTGATAACGAACTCCCGGAAGGTCTTTTACACGACCACCTCTGATCAACACGATAGAGTGCTCTTGCAAGTTGTGTCCTTCTCCCGGAATGTAGGCATTCACCTCTTTCCCGTTGGTTAATCTAACTCTGGCAACCTTTCTCATCGCTGAGTTCGGTTTCTTCGGGGTTGTCGTGTACACACGAACGCAAACCCCGCGTCTTTGCGGGCAAGCATCCAAAGCCGGAGCCTTGCTCTTGTCCTGGATTTTTGTTCTTCCTTTTCTTACTAACTGTTGAATAGTTGGCATACAAGTACTTTTAAATTAGTTACTTTTATTCAATTTGGCTCGCAAAGGTAGCAACTTTATCCATCACCACCAAACATTTCTATCTTTTTTTTTGAAAAAAGCATAAGACTGTGAGAATGTTAGCCAACAATAAACCGATGAAATTCTATGAAAGAATAATTTCTCCCACCCTGCACTTTCGAATCAAAGACGCATCAAAGACACTCGTGAACGCCTTTGATACGTCTTTGATTCGAAAGTGATACGTCTTTAATCCCTATATGCATCGAATGTACATCAGCTATTCATTGGGTTTTCCCCCATTACCCTAGAAATAGTTCACTTACAAACTTAAGAGTAAATCCGCGGCAAGATAAAACGTTTATTCCACAAAAACATATAAAGAAAATACCTATTTTTGCCTTAAATTTTACATCAAAAATAAAATTATGGGGAAGGCTGTTTTGAAATATATTTTTGCTTTTTGCTCCTTGCTTTTATTTATCTCCTGCGGGAAAATTTCTTCAGACTCCACGAATGACGAGGTGGATTACTCGGATAGCAAGTGTTGGTTCGAGGCCAATCAAGAGGACATGAACAAAAAGGTCGATATTTTTTACGTGGTGCCTACTTGCATTTGGGATTATACCGACAGCCTCGGGCAAATACAACATAACATGGACATATTCAATACAAAACAGCGTCAAATGGTAGACCCGTCTATTCGATTGGCCAAAAATGTCTTGTCGGATAGTTGTAATTTTTTCTCTCCCTATTACCGTCAGATTTCGATGGACAGCTGGTTGTCTTTGGACACTGCTCTCATCGAAAAACGTTTTCAATTGGCTTATAAAGACGTGGTAGCCGCCTTTCGTTATTATTTGAACAATTACAATCAAGGACGTCCTTTCATTCTTGCCGGTCACAGCCAAGGAGCAAAAGCCGTGATCGAATTATTGAAACACGAAATAACACCGGATATCTACCAGCACTTAGTCGCATCTTACGCCATCGGGTATACAATCACACAAGAGGAACTAGACAGTTATCCTTATCTACGAATGGCTAAAGACTCTACGGACGTGGGGGTGATCATCGGATTCAATAGCGTGACAAAACCGGAAGCAATTTCTCCATTGTTCAAAAACAACATCGTGTGCATTAATCCACTGAACTGGAAAACGGATGCTAGCCCCGGAGTTTCTTATCAAGGTTTTACCGCATCTATCGACCCTTCCATCCATACAATCGTGGTAACAGGAATTGATGAAGACAAATATTATATTCCCAGCGTGGAAGTACTTTTACCTAAAGGGAATCTACACGTGGAAGAATTTAATCTTTACAATCAGAATTTGAGAAAAAATGTTTTACAGCGCATACGTGCATTCCATGAACGTTCCTTTCAATCAAATTAACGCCACGGGATACTCACGCACGCTCCAAATGTAAGACTTCTGAGAAAAACATTCAGAATGTAAAAGACAAAATCTCTGATTTTAAAAATGCTGATTTTAAAATTCCCCAATCAGAACATCTCTTTTTATAGCTATATCGACAAGAAAGAATAATTTTATGAAGATATACCAAAAAAAATAGCCTTATTCCAAAAATGATACAATAAATTATTTGCAATTATCGATGCCATAAAAGAAACAACCGAGAAACATAAAGTACTCTATCTCTAAAATTTGTATTATTTCGTGCTTTTAATTTTTTTTGTTAAAATAAATATTGCAACATTGCACTCTGATAAATCACAAAACAAAAAAATCATATTACACATGAAAACTTTTTTTTTTACTTCTAGCAGTAGCCTTCCTCTTTTTACAGACAGGAAAAGCCTGCACGATCATTGTGGCCGGCAAAAAAGCCACGGTCGACGGTAGTGTTTTAAATTCACACACGGATGCCGGTGCGGATTGTCGTATCCGGGTCGTGGCGGGCCAGAAATTCCCCAAAGGAAGTATGGCTCCCGTGTATTACGGCATACAGCGAGTTGACCTTCCCTTGGAAGACAACGGGGAAATCTTAGGCTACATCCCGCAAGTTGAGCAAACCTACACATATTTCCAATCCGCTTACTCTCACATCAACGAGTACCAGCTATGTATCGGGGAAAGCACCACAAGCCAACGTCCCGAATTACAAGTAAACAAAGGAGAAGGGAAACAGATCATGACCGTGGAACAAGCCATGATTTTTTCCTTACAACGTTGCAAAACGGCAGAAGAGGCCCTCACCCTCATCACCTCGCTCATGGAAAAATACGGGTTCCTTCCCTCTTGCGGACCGGAATCAGAATGTCTCACGATCGCAGACCCGGAAGGAGTATGGGTTCTTGAACTTTTCAGTGTCGGTAAAAACTGGACCCCGGAAAGTGGTAAGCCGGGAGTGATCTGGGCCGCTCAACGAGTGCCGGACGATGAAATCGCCATTATTCCCAACTGGAGCATCATTAAAGAAATAGATCTTTCAAAACCGGAACAATTCCGTGCCTCTTCCAACTATCAGCAGGTAGCCATTGAAAACGGTTGGTATTCCCCGGCAAGCGGAAAACCTTTCATTTGGCAGGATGTTTATGCCCCGACTCCCAGAGAATGGGCCACAAACCGTTTTTGGTTATTCGTCAACACGTTCGCACCCTCTCTCGACCCGATCCCGTCCAGACGTACCAACAACCCGTTTGATAACTTAAACCAGTACATCCAATACGTGGAACCGCTTAGCGTGTACCCGTTCTCCTTTAAACCAGAGCAAAAAGTTTCCGTGAAAGACTTCATGGACTTCCAACGTTCCACGTTCTCGGGAACCATCTATGACAAAGAGAATGACGCCATTTGGTATTACCCGGACAAGAACGGGAACATGATGAAAAGTAAACTGGCCACCCCTTTCCCATCCGGTGAAACGCAAAAATTAATGAAGACTACTCGCAGACGCCTAGTAGCACGGGTTGACGGGGAATACGGTATGGTTGCTCAGCTCCGCTCGGATTTTCCTCGGGAAATCGGTGGAATATACTGGGTTTTCCAAGATAACGCCTACACGTCGCCTTACCTGCCCATCTTCACGGGTGTGACCCGCATCCCGGAAGTCTATTCCACGTATAACCCCAAAGAATACTCCGACAATTCCGCTCGCTGGGCCATTGATTTTGTCGATAATTTACTCTACCTGAACTGGCAGGACGGAAAAAAGGATTTGAACGCCGCACGAGCTCCCATGGAACAATCATTCTTCGAACGTAACGCTGAGATCGAGAAAGAGTTTATCGCTTTGCAAAAGAAAAATCCCAAGAAAGCGACAGAATTACTCAACAAATACACGCAGGAATGTGCCGACACGATCATGCAAACCTACGTACAACTTCGGAACACGCTGATCACAAAGTACACGAACAATAGAATGAGATAAAAGTTATAAAGAGAAGGGTCTACCCCAAAAATCTATTTTTAAACGACTACCCCCTAGCACAGGAGGGGGTAGTTTGTAGATACTAGATAAGACTTTGGGAACAGCCTCTTCATCTCGTTCACCAGTTTGTTATTTCTTTATTTATTTCCTATTTTTAACGCGAAGAGAATTAAACGTTACATCACATGCACACGAACGAGCAATTCATTAAAGCGCTAAACCGAAAAAAAGAGGAAGCCTTCCAAATGCTCTTCAAAGATTACTATGCATCTTTGGTCATGTACGCCATGCACTATGTCAGACAGGAAGTTGCCGAAGACATTGTGCAGGGTTTAATGACCCTATTGTGGGAAAAAGATATACAATAGAAGAGGGGATTATTAAAGCCAGAGAATACGGATTCATCACGTTCGATCCTTATATGTCCGAAACCGAAGAGCCGGAAGATTGTCTCCTATTTATCCCAAGTCAAGAGATGGACATACAACAATACTTCCAATTTTTATTCTCTTCGACAAAAGAAGAATTAGACGAACTCATGGAAGAATATCCCTTGGTAGAACAAAAATATTTGCTGCTACAAGATGCAATCCAACAACAACTGGATATAGACATCTTTTCTTTTTGTCTGCCTTCATAAAACAACTACTCATCCAGCGCTCTCCCCTGTGCATGGGAGAGCTGATTATCAATAGACTTTTGAAACACTCTCTTTTATTTTCCTCCATTCTCCATATTCCAACGGAAATACGTACCTTTGCACAAGGGATGACGTAATCTAACAAATATTTCCAATGGTATTAACCTTTAACACGCAACTAAAAGGGACAATTGCTCTCACGGATTCTTTTCAACTCACGAAAACGCTCCGTGAAGATGATAGTTTGTATAAATTTATCTGGGCAAGGAAAGGAACCGTCACGATTAATATAGACCATCAACTCATCACGTTACAGGAAGATGATATTATTTCCCTAACTAACCTTCACCATTTGGATATCAAAGAATCCGAAGGAGACTACATGCTACTCCTTTTCAACAGTAATTTCTATTGTATCTACGGAAACGATCATGAAGTCTCATGCAGCGGATTCCTTTTCAACGGCTCCTCCCACATCATGCACTTCCGCCTCTCGGAAGAAGAAAAAGCGATTTGCGAGGCAATCATCACCAGCTTGCAAAGCGAATTTCAGGTAAACGACAACTTAAAAGAAGAAATGTTGCGCATCCTGCTGAAACATTTCATCATTCACGCGACACGGGTCGCCCGCAAAAACTTGCATATCACGCCGGACATGGAAGAAAGTTTCAATTCGGTTCGTCGTTTTTACGTGCTTGTAGACCAGCATTTCAAAGAAAAGAAACAAGTACAGAATTACGCCGATATGTTATGCAAATCCCCTAAAACCCTTTCCCACCTTTTATCGTTATACAATTTACCTTCCCCGCTGAAAGTGATACACCAAAGGGTGGAAGCGGAAGCGAAACGGCTTTTACTATATAGCGAAATGACAGCCAAGGAGATCGCCCATTTTTTAGGTTTCGAAGACCAAGCAAATTTCAGCCGTTTCTTCAAGAAAGTTTCCGGGGAAAGTATTACACAATACAAGCGTCAATTGAAAGAATCGGGAAAAATTGACAACTAAAACAGAAAAATTGCCATTTTTAGCCACACACGGATAGCCGATCTTTGTACCTGAAGTTAAACATTATAATTCAGGAATAAAATGAACGAGCAAGTAACAAAATTCATCCGTCGTTTTTTAACGATAGCAGCATCAAACAAAGGTTTAGGCATAAAACTTATCCGTGTGGCCATCCTCATCATTTTCGTGTGGATCGGAGGCCTGAAATACTATCACTACGAGGCCGACGGGATTGTACCGTTCGTTGCCAACAGTCCATTCATGAGCTTCTTCTACAACAAACAAGCCCCGGAATACAAGGAATACAAAAATGCGGAAGGGGCCCACGTGATCAAGAACCGGGAATGGCATCAAGCAAACGGAACGTACACTTTCGCCTATGGGTTGGGAGCCTTGATCTGCATCATCGGAATACTAGTCTTCTTGGGATTATTCTTCCCCCGTATCGGTATCATCGGAGATATTCTGGCCATCATTATGACCATCGGCACCTTGTCATTTCTTGTCACGACACCAGAAGTATGGGTTCCCAATCTAGGAAGCGGAGAATTTGGCTTTCCCCTATTATCCGGAGCCGGACGCCTTGTGATTAAAGACACGGCAATATTAGCAGGAGCCATAGTGCTACTATCCGATTCGGCACAACGCATATTAAATCAATTAAACATCAAGAATCATGAAAGAATTTGACGCTATCATCATCGGTTTCGGCAAGGGTGGCAAAACCCTTGCCACGGAACTGGCTCAACATGGCTGGAAAGTTGCCGTAATTGAACGATCAGATAAAATGTACGGAGGAACCTGCATCAACACTGGGTGCATCCCGACTAAAGCTCTCATCCACCAAGCAGAACTTGCCACGCAGAAAAAAGGGCTATCTTTCGAAGAACGGAAAGCGGACTACCGGAAAGCAATCGCATTCAAAAATAATGTAACAGACAAGTTACGCAAAAAAAACTACGATAACCTCGCCGGGAACCCTAACATTACGGTTTACACGGGTGAAGGACAATTCGTCTCACCCGAAGTCGTACGGGTAACGACGCAAGAAGAGGCTTTCGAACTAACGGCAAAACACATTTTTATCAACACGGGGGCAGAAACCGTGATGCCCCCGATCAACGGGATTCAGAATAACCCCGGAGTTTTCACGAGCACGACGATCATGGAACTGGAAGGACTTCCCCGACAACTAATCATTATCGGTGGTGGTTACATCGGTTTAGAATTTGCCTCCATGTACGCCTCCTTCGGGTCAGAAGTAATCGTGCTGGAAAGCTCTCCGGCATTGATTCCCCGGGAAGATCGAGATATTGCAGCCAGCGTGCAAGAAGTACTGGAGAAAAAAGGGATTCGTTTCATCCTGAATGCCAACGTGCAATCCGTGACGAACGTTGAAAAAGGAACTACCATCACCTATAAGGATACAACAAGCAGTGAATTGAACACGCTAAAAGCAGATGCTATTCTCTTGGCCACGGGTAGAAAACCCAACACTGAAAACTTGAATCTAAAAGCTGCCGGTGTCGAAGTCAACGAAAGAGGAGCCATCATCGCGGACGAACATTTGAAGACAACGACACCCCACATCCGTGTCATAGGAGACGTAAAAGGTGGTTTACAATTCACCTATGTTTCTCTGGACGATTATCGAATCATCCGGGAAGATTTATTCGGCAACAAGGATCGGATGACAACCGACCGGGAACCAATCAGTTATTCCGTGTTTATTGATCCCCCCCTTTCCCGCATTGGGATGAGTGAAGAAGACGCCAAGAAAAAGAACTTGAATTTCAAGGTAAACAAATTCACGGTCTCTTCCATTCCACGAGTACACACGATTGGCAAAACCGAGGGAATGCTAAAAGCGATTATTGACGCTGACACGAAAAAGATACTGGGCTGTACACTATTTTGTCCGGAATCAAGCGAGATCATCAATATCGTGGCTATCGCCATGAAAACGGGACAGGATTACACATTCCTGCGAGATTTCATCTTCACGCACCCCTCCATAAGCGAATCATTCAACGACCTGTTCAAATTTAAACTATGAATTAATCCGCTTGTTGCCATGAAGATTTAGGCAAGGTAAACCAGAAAGTTGATCCTTGCCCCACTTCTGATATGACCCCGATCTGTCCTCCTAACCGAGTCACGATACTCTCGCAGATAGAAAGTCCCAATCCCGTACCCTGTTGGAAAGAATTCAATTTCACGAATCGCCCGAACACCTCTTTCTGCTTATCCGTGGGAATACCGCATCCCGTGTCAGAAACATAGAAATACAATGCCTCATCCTCTCGCAGCCTGTACCCGATCCGAATACTTCCCTTGAACGTGAATTTTATGGCATTCGTGATCAGATTGTTCATTACCTGCATCAAACGATTCGCATCAGAATAAATCACACACTCAGGTAAACACTCCACGAATTCTACAACAACCGAATCATTTTTTAATCGTAAACGGGCTGCCCGAATAACCTCTATCAACAATACATTCAAATTTATCTTGGAATAAACGAATTCAAAAACACCAGCCTCGATCTTCGACAAATCCAGGATATCACCGATCAATTGCAGCAACAACGTGTTATTATTCTCTATAATTTTAATATACTCTTGTCGTTCATTCTCATCATCCGTGTAAGCCAACACGTTAGAAAAACCGACAATCGCGTTCAACGGAGTCCGAATCTCGTGACTCATATTGGCAAGAAAAGCCGATTTAAGATGGTTTGAAATTTCTGCAGCCTCTTTCGCTTTCAACAATTCCTCCTCCATCTTCTTACGCTCATCGATCAATAAAGATCCTCCTACCAGCAACGTGGGATGCCCCTCTCCATCCCTCTCTCCAACGGTCACGAAACTCTCGAACCAAATATACTCATTTGCATCCCCCCGAAACATGGAGCGATGCTCTTTTCGAACAATATTAGCCCGAGCATAATACAAATCATAATAAGCTTCACGCATCCCCATCCGATCGTCCGGATGAACGAGCATATCCCCTTCTCTCTCCGTTATTATCTTTGCATCCTTCGTCTCACAAAACTCGTGAGGCAGGTACGTGATGTTGTAACTAATCGTCTTGTTCAACAGATCCCACGTCCACGGAATAAGTCGTGTCGCACCCAGCACCAGTTCATATCTCCGATTCAACCCCTCCAACAAAACTTGATTCTCCTTCATTCTCAACGAACCCAAATACTCTTCTGTCCGATCGATAAAGAACACGTCCATAAAATCCTTCTCGGAACTTGGGAAAGATAATTTATCGTAATAACGAATTTTATTATTTTCTTCCGGAACAACAAAAGAGGTAATACGCCCGGATTCTTTATCCATCATATAGTCCAAGAGTTGGTTATCCACGTCAGCCTCTCTCAAGCGTTTCCCGACAACCTGGGACCGGGTACAATGAAAAACTTTCTCGAAAAGATTATTTACATCACGAAATATGAAATCAATGACATTCCCATTTTCATCAAAGATCAGCTGCTTACGAATATAAATCGCAGGCATATTGTCAACCAACTTTCTATATTGCGAAAGTAACTGGAATTCCCGTTGACGTTGTTGACGTCTTTGGCTCATGACATGCAAACGCATCAGACCGATCGCTCCCAGTAAAATAATAAATGCCAAACCGATAATAATATACTCCTTATAGAGCTGGAAAAAATTAGGCGGGACCTGATAAAACACGACATCTCCAGTGATACTATTAGGATCCACACCATGATGTTGCAAATGATGATAATTCAAATAAACCTTTGGCTTCCCCCCAATCTTTCCTTCCACATCCCGGGCCGGCACTCCCCCTAAAATTTGTCGTATCGCTTGAATAGTAACCTTCCCAAAGTCTAATGCCGAAATAAAATATCCACCGGCAAAAGCCCCGGTCTCCACATCCATCTCCGTTAACGTGAACACGGGTGCATCTACAAAACCATATATAATTTTTTGAAGATTATCTGCCAAATAGCGGCTCTCTGATTGCTTTTTCCCCACGAACCAAGAATTGTAAATAATTCCCACTTCCCTGCTATATCCCATCAAAGTATCTAGTAATTTCTCCGTAGACATATCTATGGGTGTCAGTAAATCTAACTCCAATTCGGGAAAATCCTTCTCCAACACGCCGCTTACCTCTTCCCTAACCATAGCACTAATATAGCGTTTATCTGAAATAAGAGCTATTTTTTTTACGCCCGGTTGCAAGCTCCGGATCAAGTCGATTGTCTTCTTGACATAAAAAGGATGTTTTACCACAGTCACATTGTATCCCGCGGTAGCCACTTCCGTCAACACGAATTTTCCTTCTCCAAAAAAAATCCTTATTAACAAAATTTTCCAAACTTCTCGGCATTGAATCCCTGGAATAACAAATAATAGCAGGTATATCCTTCCATTCCTTGTCAAATAACGGTTGACACACAAGCCACGCCGGATCTCCGATAAAAACAACCACTTTAGGCGGCTTTAAATATCGAGACAATAAATATTCCCTTTTTTCTTCCACCTCTTCGACTCTTGTCATCATCGGAATAGATAACTCTTCAGCCTCGACATGTAATCCCGGAGACGAGAATTCATCCCGAACAGCTTGATATAAATTATTCGCCCAAGCCTCATTGAAATTAATTGAATTAAGTACCAGTATATACTCTTTCCCCCGTGTATTTTCAGCAAACCCCAGAATATACACACCCAAGAAAAAAAATAGTGCCGTAATCCTCCTTATCATAACTTCAATTCAAACATCAGCACCAAAATTACGAAATAATAATATGTTTACTTCCTCTTCCTAGCTTAATTCTTAAATATTTTTTGATAAATGACAAAACCTCCACATCGGTACAATGAAGGTATGTCAAAATGCACACCTTCTTTTTCTATTTTACTTTTAATACATTTAGATTCCTTCCAACTCCCGCAATATTTTTAGTGTCTTCGGATCAGACGGACGTGACATACTAGCATCTATGAAATTCCCTTCCCGGTCTATTAACAAAAAACGAGGAATCCCGTTGTTCCCAAGTTCCTCCATATATTTGTTATTACCCCGCATGTGTAATTGAATTCCTCCCATTTGCCTTTCTTTCACAAATTTCTCCCACTCATCCTGACTTTTATCACAAGATATACTCACAAAATAAATGTTTCGTCCTTGAAATTCTTCCTCTAATTTTTTTAATGACGGGATTTCCGCATTACACGGTCCACACCAAGTTGCCCACAAATCGACATACACGTATTTTCCTTTAAAATCCGACAAACTTACCTCTTTACCATTGATATCCGGAAATGTAAACGGAATAGCTGGCTGACCTTTTTCCAACTTTCTATTTGCACGACACAAGTTGTCGTAAGCCTCCACTAAAATCGGCTGATGTACCCAATTCCTAAAAATCGAATCCATCTCACCTGTAGTACCTACACTCAAAGCTTTCATGTAAGCCATCACATTCTTATTCACAATATACTCAATCAACCGTTCGTCTTTAAACGTTGATATCGTCTCACGTAACAATTCTAAAGATATATCATAAAATGATCCTTTCAACTCTTTCATTCTGATCAATGCATGCATCACTCGATCCATCGACTCCCGGTATTCCGGAATCTCCCACGAAGTCGTATCTTCAATTACGGCCTTTTGTAATTCGGCATAAGTATCCTCCAACAAATCCGATTCTCTGGCTTCCACTTCTCCATAAACAACCGCCGAAGCTAAATGATTATTTTTTATATAACGTAATCGCTTTCTCTCCCGCTTCACAAATCCAGTATCTAAGGAAGCTGCCCGTAAAGCCTCTTCCCGTTTACTCATCACCCGATCTAGCTTCTCCCGAAACTCACGGTTCGTTATGCGATAATAATCAATGAAATAAATTTGCTCGACATCATATTTATTCAAATAATTATTCACATTAGCACCTACCCCTTCAAAAAACCATCGATTCCCCTCAAACCTAGCAGCCCAAGGTTTTCCCGCTTCCAACCAAATAACATAAGGCATTTCTCCCACCCATAAACAAGCGTACTTTCCACCGGATAAAGCCAGTGAAACCGAGGCAACCTGCAAAGAATCCTCACGTACAAATGTTAACGTTGTCCGTTGGTCCCGAAATCCGAGATCAACTTTTCTCGTCTCATTTGCCGGAAATAAAAACTTGAAAGTTGTCTCCTCGCTCTTGCTACAAGCCCCGAACATGAAGATACAAGCAAGAACGACTACTATATTTTTGATTATAAGCATATAACAAACTTTTACTTCTTATTACCCTTCTCTAATTCTCTCAATATCTTTTCAAACTCTGGGCTTGAAGGTTTGGGCAAATTCAAATTCATCACTCTCCCTTTTCGGTCCAATAATATCAGACGAGGAATTGCCTTTACTCGAAAAGCGATCATAGAAGATTCGTCACCTGCAATCCACCACTGGTACCCATCCATTTTTCCCCACCACAATTCATTTCGCCAACGTTGCTCCTCCGTATCACAGGAAAGACTGACGAAAACAATATTTTTGTATTCTTTTGATAATCTTCTCAAAGTAGGATATTCCTTTTTACAAGGGTAACACCACGAAGCCCACACGTCTATCACGACATACTTTCCTTTAAATTGCTTCAATGACATTTTTTGTTTTGCCGTGTCCCGAAATATGAACCCGGGAACCCGATCTCCCACTTTCACCTCGACCGTATCATGCACCGGCACAGATTCCACCCTGATCTGGCTCCACCCTATTAACGGGCATACCATGAAAAAAATAAACAACCATTTCATCATTGCCTATAAATTTAATTACTTCGTCAAGATATTCGTTTTAATCTCATACAAAGAAGATTTCAACTCCGGTAACTGAACTCTCTCAATCAATTGATCTGTCAAGACTACCAGTTCTTTTTTCTGATCAACACTCCATTTATCTTTAAAATACATGATCGGCATGAAATACAAAGCTGCAATTTTCTCATCCGTAATAAACGGGAAAACTCGTTTATACGCTTCCAACGACAACCTCGTATTCCCCGTCATTATCCCATTAATCAAATCAATATACCCATACAAGTAGTCTTGACCTGTCAGTCTATATGCATCCAATGTCGCCTTTAACTTGTCTACCTCCTGCAAAGTAATATTTTTGTTGGCCCCCCGGAGAATACTTTCCAATTGGAGAGCGAACAAGGCTCCTAGCTTTTTATCAACCCTCTCCACCCCGACACCTTGACGAAATTGTTCTACATGTTTTAGCAAATAAGCTAAATTCCCCGATCCGACAGGAGACAAACGATAATCTTCATAAATAAACCAATAGGGTGCCGTACACTTCTGCTTATCTTCCAAAGAGGTCATTACATCCAACGCAATACTTTTTGCTTTTGTCGTGTTTTCGGAAGCCAGTAAAGCTTTGATGTATCTCAACAGGAAATCCATCTTACGATTCCCTGCCACGTACTCCCCTTCCAACTGAACAACAGAATTTTCCATAAAAACCGAATCCACCCTATTGATAAATTTATCCTCATCAAGAATCGCCCCCACAATCCGAGATAATAGCGTTCCGTCAGTCTTCAACACCAAAAAAGTCGGGTAGGACATAATTTGATATTTCTGTTGAATATCAATTCCTTCCCCCTTTTCCATATCAAATTTCACACAAACGAACTTATTATTCATGTAATCCCCAACAGTTTTCGAGGGGAATACTTTTTCTGTCATCAGTTTACATGGCCCACACCACGAAGTATAACAATCCACGAAAACATATTTATTCCCTGTCTTTGCTTTTTCTAACGCACCTTCAAGGGTTAATTCCTGAAAGGCTGTCTGTGCAAATGCTGACACGAACAGGCATAGGCAACAAAGTAGTGATATTAACCTTTTCATTTCTTAACCTTTCCTAAAGGAAACACTATCGAATAAATAACCACAAATCACTTTGTAATTCTCTGCAGAACAAACCACGTGTTCCACCTGCTCCTTACCATTCACTCTATAATGAATGGCATATACCCGATCTCCGATTTTTACCTTATTCTCGATTTCCGCTTTACGGAGCCCCAAATGATACAAATGGTCATCTCGTATCCCTTCTTTATTTTCCGTGGCATCATCTACCATTTGCGCAAAAGAAGTCAATCGCACAGAAATTTTCTCCCTCCATTTCCCATCTTTCATGGAGGCTTGAATATTCATTGCAAAAAAAGGAGTCTCCAACCGAGAATGTTCTTTAGCATACTTGGCTATTTGTTTCTTATTTTTGAACGTATAAGCATAATCACAAGAAAGGATTTCGAAATCGGCATGATTAATTATTCGTTCCCAATTTGCTTTCAAATTTTTGAAATTATCCTCAAAAGACTTCACCTCACTCCCCTCTTCAAAAATAGATGTCCTTGCCATACTATTTTGCCCCCAAACTATCGGTTGACCTATCAAGAACAATAAAAATAAAGATAATATAAATCTCATGGTAATTTCATTTTTAATAATACAAAATCGAAGCACGCACCATTTTACATTATAGCTTTGGAAGAGTGATATTTGCAAAACCCATCAAAGAAGATTGAATGGGAATTGATGTCACGTATGCTGCAATCTTTTTTGTCAATGCACTTAACGCTTTCTTCTGTTTCACACTCCATTTCCCCTTCAACGTTGTTATCGGGGTAAAATACAAGTAAGCAATTTTTCCGGCATCCATCTTGGAAAATACTTTTTTGTATAATTTTATGACATCATCCGTATTTTCTGTTTTCACCGCTTTAATCAAAGCTATATAATCATTCAAATAATCATGTCCATCCAAATGATAAGACTCTAACATTTTCCCTGCAGTCTCAACATCCTCCAAAGTTGCCGTCTTATTACGTCCTCGCAAAATATCTTCCAACTGGATTGCAAATAAATTCCCCACGACAGAATCCACTTTCTCCACGCCAACTCCCTGCCGGAATTGCCCCACATGTTGTAATAAATACATCATATTATTTGAACCGACAGGAGATAAATCCAGATTTTCATAAATAAACCAATACGGCTTCGTACATTTCTCATCGTCACTCAACGATGCCAACACATCTTCTGAAATTTTATGTGCTTTCTCGATATCACAAGCCTTCACCAATGCCTTGATATAGGTCATCAAGAAATCCTTATCCCGATTTCCTTTCTCGTATTCAACCGCCAGTTTCCCTGCAGAATTTTCATCAAATGCCTCTTTTACCTTTGCCACGAACTCTTCTCCCGTGGCAGAAGCCCCTACAACTGCATGCAATAAGCTTCCATCTACATTCAAAACCAAAAATGTAGGGTAGGACGACACCTTGTATTTTTGCTGAATATCCCGTCCCTCTCCTTTTTCCATATCAAACTTCACACTCACAAACGTTGCATTCATGTATTCCCCCACTTCTTTCAAAGGCAAAATATCTGCCGCCATCATCTTACATGGTCCACACCATGAGGTATAACAATCCACGAAAACATATTTATTCTCTATTTTCGCTTTTTCCAACGCCTTCGCTAATGTCAGTTCTTGAAAATTTGTCTGGGCAAACACGAAGACAGTTATAAACATACAAGTGAATAACAATACAAACTTTTTCATACGAACAATTTAGAGATCCTTCAAATAAATAATTCCTCATGACAAAAAATACTTAATCACGAGGAATTAACCAGTTAAACCTACAAGCTACTTTGATTAAATCGCACACAAGCATGAGTACGTGCCGCTTTATCGACAACTGTAATGTTGAAGTTCGTCCCCATAACTCTAAGATCCCCCGAATCAATAAGTTTCAACCCCACGACAAACGATTTTGCCGTCCCAGCAATAGATGGATCATAAGTAACAATAACCGGTATTTTTACTTGCACAGAATCAGCCGGAAGGACAAGATTTTTCACCATTTCCGGGTCATCAAAAGGAACATAATTTACCCCTTCCACTGCTTCCGTAAAGCCACTTACCTTACAAGACCAAGGAGCTATTTTGATTTGGCGATCCACACTTTTGGCAAGCCCGGCCGCCCGTACTTCAAAATAAAAGGTATCACGTTGTTGTGCCGACTTGACTGTAAGAGAACTCTTATTATAAAAATAGTAAGTACTATCACCAGGAACCATACTTGTAGCCAAAGTTGCCCCGTTATCATAGGGAAAATATATATAATTGTCCTCCAAAGAAAATACATCAACTTCCTCTCTTGTACAAGCTGCCCACATCAATCCGACTACTAATACAATAAATAGTTTTTTCATAATCATCTGTTTTTTTTATTCATTATCTACGTTCGCTTGGAGGTAAAGGCAACACGTATTGTTCCTCTCCACAATCTGCGGTTTCAGCATCCTGCCACAACATCCGTTTCACGGCAAACCGTTTATACGTATAAAAATTCTGCCCTTCAGCTATCAACTCCCGAATCCATTCCATCAGTACCCGGTCTGTCCGGTCACTCTCCGTCAATGCAACATAATCCACCCCACGAGCCGCGCACAATGTTTCATAAGCAACATTTGCTTCTTCCAAAGTACCTACTTCCATCAGGATAAGATACATTTCGGCCAAACGTACAAGAGGCATATTCCGCGCGGCAGAAGAGTTGGAAGGATACATATCATCATATTTACGAGTAATACGAACATATTGTCCCGTATAACTACGTAAATAAGACCATTGTTGTTTAAGTCGCAAATCATTCGCATTTCCATCAAACAAATCGCTCACAAACGTACTATAATTACGATTATTGTATGAATTCAAATTTTGACTATTGGCAAATCCGGTCTGCTGATAATCAAAGTTATCTTGATTTATGCTACATAAATGTTCCGGGTAGAAAGTCCGGTCCACATAATTATCTGCCGTAGCCAAAGCAAACACGGCAGTACCATCTTCCCCTTTCGCCTCAATAACCATCTTCGCGTATCGCATAGCTCCCTCCGTATCATTCATCCACAAACGAGCCCGAGCCTGCAAACCTAAAACCCCGTAATAATTAAAATGAGCTTCCCGGTCAGACCAATCAGAACTTTCAACACGAGTCACTATCGGATCCGATTTTTTCAACAATTCTTCTGCTTCATTCAAATCACGCAACAACAATTCCATATATTTATCAAAAGTATAATATTGGTAATTTTGAATAGAATTCTGAGTTACGTATGGCAAATATTCCGTAGACGGATTTATATTCTTAGGCATCGGACCCCATATCCGAATTAAATCCAAATGCAAGCAGGCACGAAATGCCAAAGCCTCTCCTTTTACAATATTATAATACTCCTCCCGATACTTATCTTTATTCTTATCACAAGCTTCAATCATTGGATTTAACGTGTTGATAATCTTATAAATTTGCATAAACATCGCATCCAAGGTATTGGCGACACCGCTATTATCAATATCATACTCGTGATTTGCCCATGAACTATTATCTTTGGTCCATGTATTAGCCATCTCCTCGACACAACCACCCCCTCCCAAATAACCTGTCGGTTTATATACATTTGAAGCAGCCAATACATAAGCCCCATCCAACACTTGTAAAATACCTTCATCCGTTTCCAGCAAATTATCCGCGATCAACGTAGTTTCCGGTACAACAGTAAGCCAATCATCACAAGCACTACACCCTAACGCTAGCGATGTACACAATATATAAATACTCTTTTTTATCATAATTCCAAAAATTAGAATGAAACACTAACTGAAAAGTTCGGATTTCGAGAAAATGGATAACTTGTCCCTCTCTCCCGTTTTATCGAGGAAATATAAAATATATCTGACAAATTCGCATTTAACGACAATCCCTTCAAACGCAACTTCTTACAGACATCATCAGAAAAATTATATGTAAGATTAATGTTTGTACATTGAAAAACATTATCTTTCTGCACAAAAGCATCACAAACATTTGTATTAGAAGATGTATTATTAACATCTAATTTTTTATAAGGAACAACATCCCCCGGTTCCTGCCATGATTTTGTTAACACCCGACGATCCAGATTATTAATGAAGTGAGCATTCTCCGTTTTATTAGCCAATGTCGCATTAAACTGTTTTGCCCCCCAACGTACTCCAAAACCGACTGTCAATATAAAACCTTTATAGGCAATGTTCGTTGATATATTACCTTGCACTTTAGGCTGGCTATCACCGAGATAAACCATATCTTCTGCATTTTGAGCAAAAGTAACATTACCATTTTTATCTAAAAACAGACGGTTCCCGGTTTGCGGATCAACACCAACAGTTCTCAAACCATAAATAGCATTCATGGAATGCCCTTCCCGATACTTCAACACAGCTTCTTGAGAACTCATATTAGTCACATTATGTGATAAAGTGTATTTGAAACCATCGGAAAGTTTGTCTACAATATTTTTATTACCGTTAAATGACCCCATGATATTCCATGTAAACCCTCGATCCATATTTTTGAATAAGTCAACCGTAACTTTAACATCCCAACCTTTATTCAAAATTGAACCGATATTTGCTTTATATGTATTAAAACCATGAGAAATAGGCAAAAAAACATCTGCCACAGTATTATCCGTCATCTTCCGGTAATAACTGAACTCTAATCCCAAACGTTCATGTAAAGTTTTCAATTCTATACCAAAGTTCCATTGGTACGTGTTTTGCCATTTTAACTCCGTGTTTCCAAAAGATGTCAAATAAGCACCGAAATGAGACAAATAATTCGCCTGCGTATTCAGCGAATAGACTGTCATCGCATTCTCCGGAGAAAATCCCATGTTTCCTGACACACCATAAGAAGCTTTCAATTTCAACCATTGGATATACGGAACATGCTCGATAAAAAAGTCTTCGTTACTGACATTCCATCCCAATCCAAAAGAGAAAAATTTTCCCCAACGACTATCTTCTCCGAAAGAAGATGCCCCATTCGCATTGAAATTAATATCTACGAAATAACGCATATCATAATAGTAATTACCCGCAAATATCAAAGCAAGCCTTCTTGTCGTAGTCACAGATCCGTTCGGATAAGTCTCATCACCATATCCCAAGGCCATAGAAGGGAAATCAATATTATCCGCAGCAAAACCTGTTGCCGCCCACATGATTTGCTCTTGTTTTTTCTCTTCCATTTCTGCGGCACCGCTTAATGTCAACATGTGTTTTTCCTGCAACGTTTTAGCATAATTTACATTCAAGCGGACATTCCATTGATTTGACTCGATCTCATTGCGTTGGAAACGCCCTTTTTGATCTGTCTCCTTTCCGGCAAACTGAGCATGGGAAGGTGGAGCAAAAGCATCTGCCTGATTAAACATTCGGGATAATCCCAACAACCCTGATATATAAAAACTCTCGTTTATATTATAACGCACCTGGGTGGAACTGCGTACGTTTGTATATCTCGTTTTATTCCAAACCCCGGCCAGGGCATCATAAGCAGGGTTATCACTATAACTTGTTTCACTTCTCAAAGGATGTGTATATGTCAGAATCGGTTCTCCCTCTTCGTCTTGCGGCTCCCAATACCGATTCATTGCAGCAAAACTAGAGAAATCTCCATAAGGACTATTAGCGTTATTATTTGTCCCCACGGAAAGATTTTCACTCACGATCAATTTTTCTCCTTGATAAGTTATACCTAAAGAACCATTAAAATTTGCACGATCAGAGCCTTTCATTACACCTACTGTCTCGTCATAAGATAAACTTGCATTAAATCGCCAAATTTCACTTCCTCCCATTACATTCAAACTATGGGTTTGTCCTACTCCTGTTCTTGTCGGATAGCCTAACCAGTCATAATTAAAACCATTATCTACTTTTTCCCGCAATTCTTGGTAAGTCTCCCGATAGGCCTCATTATCCCATACTCCCATCTTGTATTCTAAATCCAATTTTTCCTTTGCACTCAGCAAATCATAAGTACTTAAATCCGGTATCTCCAATTTCACCTGCCCACGATAAGTTACTTTCAATTCTCCCGCTTTAGGAATTAATGAAGTAATAACCACCACTCCATTTGCTCCCCTAGCTCCATACAAGGAGGTGGCACTCGCATCTTTCAAGACCGTAATACTCTCTATATCATCATTATTCAAATCCATCACTCGTTCTAAAGATACTTCAAAACCATCCAATATAAACAATGGCAAGTTTAATTCCGCACGAGTGGCAAGCTGCAAATCATTCACATCTGCAAATGTAGAAGCCCCACGTAATTGAATTTCCGGCAAAGTATTAGGATCAGATCCCATTTTATTATTTTGCAAAATCCGGAAACTCGGGTCCAAATTCGACAATGTCTGCAATAAATTCCTAGAAAAATTCCGCTTAATATCTTCTTTTGTTACAGCAGTCACCGCACCCGTAAAACTCTCCTTCGGCTTGTTAAAGATTCCGGTCACGACAACCTCATCTACAGTTTGCAATTCTTCTTCCAACACGATAGACAAAGGTTTTTGGGAGTCCTTTATTGTTATTTCCTGATGCTTATAACCCACAAAAGAAAATATTAATACCAAATTATCCCGTTTCGGTAAATCAAAATCGAATTCTCCTTGCACATTTGTCACAAACCCCATTGTTGTCCCTTTTACCCGAATCGTCACTCCCGGTAATGGCTCCCCTTTCACATCCTTAACGGTTCCTTTAACTGTAATTTTAGACAACGAATCCGATGCCGCCACTGGAGCCTGCTGAATCACTATCGTATTATCCACCAAACGATAAGTCAATCCGGAACCTTTCAAACAAGCATCCAACACTTCTTTAATATCAGCATCCGTGTATTGCAAATTCAGATTCTTGATTCGCATCACCTGATGGTCTCTGTACAAAAACGTAAAATCCGTAGAACTCTCCAAAACTTTCACCACCTCCTCAAATGAAGCGTTCTGTAAGTGCACTGTTACTCTTGCCTCTTGGCTATACACACTAGCAGACAATTGTAATGTCGTTACGAACAGAAGTAATACCAAAAATTTCATAATTAAGCATGTTTTCCACAACCTTCCTCGCCAAGAAAGGTCATGCATTTGTTTTTTTTTCATACATTTGTAAACATTTAATGAAACAATTCCGGATATTCCGGGTCCAAAAGGCGGGGTACGGCCAATATCCCGTCTTTTTTCTCTCTTGTAAACCTCTTTTTCGTCGCTTTACACCATCATGACACTTCAAAAAGAAAAAGGAGGTATTCAAATTCTATTTTTCTCGAATAAAAATATTATTTTCTTTAATCATAAACTCCGTGTTACCCGTCATCTCAAGCATTTCCACCACTTTGGAAAAATCATCATACCGTTTCATTTTTCCCGTGAATGTCACCTCCTTTTGAGAAACATTCTCCCAAAACACATTCACGTCATACCAACGGGCAACCACTTTCATAATCTCTTCCAATCGTTGCCGCTTAAAAGCAAAAACACCATCTTTCCAAGCCGTGTACAAATAAGTATCCACCTCTCTAGTTTCAAGTCGTCCCGACTTATCCAACACGACCTGCTCTCCCGGCTCCAAAATGACAGATTCCTTCCCGGCTGAAAACCTGACAGATCCTTGTACCAGCGTCGTCAGGACCTCATCCTCATCCGCATAAGCCCGCACATCAAAACTCGTTCCTAATACCCTCACGGTCGAGTTTTTCACATCCACGACAAAAGGATGGGCCTTATCGTGAACCACGTCAAAATAAGCCTCTCCGGACAAATAAACCCGACGATCTTCCCCCACGAATTTTACGGGATAACGAAGCTCGGATTCTGCATTCAGATACACGATGGTTCCATCACTCAACGTAATTGAGTACTCTCCCCCCCGCGGAACTCGCAACGTGTTATAACGTTCTTCCACGACGGAAGAATCCCCTTGGTAACTTACTCCTTGGTCCTGGACAACAATACTCGCTCCTTGCTGCACAAACAACGAATCGGTTACCCCTGAACTCAAAATCCGGGTTGTTCCATCCGCCAATACCAACTCGGCTTTCACTTCTCCATGCCGGATGACACTTGCCACCTGTTCCGGTACATCCGACTTCTGCCTTGTCCCATACCACAAAACTACCGCCAATAACGGAAGAACGACTCCTGCCGCAACACTTACGATTCGACGAATTCGCCGTACCCTGACATTACGTTTCCGTTTCTGAAGGACGTTCATGTAACCATTCACTATATCAACATTTGCCACTTCCCGGCTTTTTTGAACGATATACCCGGTGTTCATCACACTCCCGTACAACTGTTCATTCTCCGGACTTTCCTCTCGCCATTGCTGCAAAGCACGCTTTTCCTCTTCAGAAAGCATGCCCAAAAGAGCCTTTGACAATAGCGACGGAATCTCTTTATATGTTTTCATACTTTTCATATTTCTCGTTTATATTAAGATGACACTTCAAAATCAAAAAGGAGGTATTACTATTCAAAATAAATTACCACCCTCTCTAACCTCCCCTCCATATCCTCCCCCTCTTTCCTTTATCCCTACGCCCGACCACGATAACAATTCCGACACAATACTAACACAACAAGTACACTCACTTATGTATATGCTATGTTCATGCTATGTTGATGGTATGTTTGTAAGCATAGGCAAGGATAGAGAAGAGACGAGGAAAGGGATACCCACCCTTAATTCACCCCACAAGAAAAAAAAGAGAGAACAGATTCCCCAATTTTTCTTTCAAAATTCTCCGGGCCACCTGTTTTTGCTTTTTCACGGTCTCCACGGCAATTCCCAGCTCATCGGCAATCTCCTTGGCAGAATAACCTTGTATCGCCCGGGAAAACACGTTCCTGCTTCCAGGAGGTAAATCCTCTAAAGTCCGCATGACAATACGAAAAGTTTCATTTTTAATATATTCATTTATCTCGGACTCCTCCAGTTCCTCAGCAAAAGACCTTGTGGCATCTTGACGAATTTTCTCCGCACGCAAATAATTAAAACTTCTGAAACGGACCATCTGGTACAAATAAGCGGACAAGTTATCAATCCCTCCCAACTTTTCCCGGGTTTCCCATATCTTCACGAATACATCCTGCACAATATCTTCAGCTGCTTCTTGATTGTCGAGATATTTCATTGCAAAAGAGACCAATACAGAATAGTAATCTACAAAAAGCCCTTGAAAAGCCCTTTCATCACCATCCATCAGATCATTTACATTTATAGAGGCTCCTTCTATCATAAAACGAACGTTTATTGACTTTTGTTCAACAGATTCACATCATACCTATTCCATACTATAAATCAACATTTTACAAATTTACCACAGACATCTGAAACAAGTATTCTCGCCCATTTTGCCCCTTCATAAAACGTTCATTTATTGCGCAAATATAAAGAATTTATTTTACAATAATAAATCACAAATTCCCAAATAGCAATACGTACACAATCAACTGATAACAAATATATTAACCATCAATTAATTCTAATTCTTTTCGTTCATTCTCTTCCATTCCGGTATATATCCCCCACAATTTTATTTCCACGGTTATGCTATTTTGTCAGCTAAAACTGCTAAATTTGCAGATGGTATTGAGGGTTGGATTCTTTTTTACGTTCCACGCCAAAATCAAGGATAAAGAATTCATAAATTGTAAATCACATGGAGGACATTAGAACGATTAAACAACGTTTCGAAATTATCGGGAACGACATCAAGCTAAATCGGGCAATAGAAAAAGCAGTACAAGTGGCACCCACGGATTTTACCGTGCTTATCACGGGAGAGAGTGGCGTGGGAAAAGAAATTTTCCCCCGGATCATCCATAGTTTCAGTACCCGCAAACATGCACAATATATTGCCGTAAACTGCGGGGGAATCCCGGAAGGGACCATTGATTCCGAATTGTTCGGTCACGAGAAAGGATCGTTCACGGGAGCGTTAGCCGACCGGAAGGGGTATTTCGAGGTCAGTGACGGGGGTACGATTTTCCTGGACGAAGTAGGGGAATTACCGTTATCCACGCAAGCCAAACTGTTACGTGTCCTTGAGGCCGGAGAGTTTATCCGGGTCGGATCGTCGAAAGTGCAAAAAACGAACGTACGGGTAATTGCCGCTACAAACGTGGATCTACCAGCGGCTGTCAAAAACGGAAAGTTCAGAGAAGACCTTTACTACCGGATCAACACGATCCCGATCTCGATCCCTGCACTACGGGATCGGAAAGAAGATATATCCCTCCTGTTTCGAAAATTTGCGGCAGACTTCGCCGAAAAATACCGAATGCCCCCTATCCGACTTACCGAGAACGCTGTACAAATACTCGAAAACTACCGGTGGCCGGGAAACGTGCGGGAATTGAAAAACATCACGGAACAAATTTCCATTCTCGAACAGGAAAGAACGGTCGATGCCTTGAGACTAAAAGAGTATCTCCCGGCACAAAATAATACGCTCCCGGCATTAACATCTAACCCGGAAAGCGATCATAGTTTCGCCACGGAACGAGAAATTTTGTACAAAATACTTTTTGACATGAAAAAAGACATGAACGATTTGAAACACCTCGTGTACGACATCATGCAAAAAGAACAGACGATAAAGCCCGAACCGGAACCTTCAACCTCCATCGTTCTCCGGAATTTGTATGAAACCCCGCAATCGGAATTCCTAGGACAAGCCCCGCCAAAGACGGTCACCGTAGAGAAGAATAGTCATATCGAGGATACGGAAGCTGTCGTGGAGGAATCCCTCTCACTGGAAGAAAAAGAAAAAGAAATGATCGTGAAAGCTTTGGAAAAAAACCATGGCAAACGAAAACTGGCCGCACAAGACCTCGGAATATCAGAGAGAACGCTATACCGGAAATTAAAAGAGTACGATATTGAAATTTGAAAACACGAAGAGACGAATTTCTACAAATTAAAATTATCTTTGTCTGACACAAATAAAATTGCGTGCATATCAAGATAAAATACACATGATCAAGAAAATTATACCTATATTATTGCTGGCTTTTGCCTTTAACGGGTGTAAACTACAAAGTGTTAGTTACTCGTTTTCTGGCGTGTCATTACAAAATGGAGAAAAAACATTCTCGGTAGATTACTTCTCAAATAAAACCGCTTTTGCTCCGAACCTGGGAGCGGATTTCACAGAAGCACTGAAAAGTTATTTACGCTCGCGAACTAACCTGACCGAATTGACAGATAATGACGGGGATATTCGTTTCGAGGGACAGATTACCGGATTCACACAAACCCCAGTTGACATCACGGCCGATGAAATCGCTGCCAAGAACCGGTTGACAATCACGATTCGGGTGAAATACACGAACACGAAAGATGAATCAGGGAAATCGGACTTCGACACGTCATTCTCGCATTATGAAGATTACGGGATTGACGAGAATTACGAGTCCATCGAACCTGACTTGATAAAGAAAATCACGGAGAAGATTATCGAAGATATTTATAACAAGGCCTTAACAAACTGGTAAACGTTGAAACCGGAAGAATTAATCGATATTATACGTTCAGGACGAAAAGAGGGAGAAGACATCCGGAGCATAGAGTTTCTCATAGAACAATTCCCTTATTTCGCCACGGCCCGAACCGTGTACTTGAAAATGTTACACGATTCGGGTCACTCGGCCTATCCCGAGAAATTAAAGCATAATACGATTTACATTCCCAATCATAAACAATTTTATCGTTTCCTGAACAATTTATTATCGGATTGGAACGAGATCGGAAATCCAGTATTCAAACCGGAACCTGTTGCGATCGAATTGCTGGAAGACAAGGAAGAGGAGAAAAAAGTCGTTCCCACAACTACGTTCTACCAACTTGAAAACGAGTTCCCGGAAGAGGAATTCCTACCGATAGATGCCATCGCAAATGAATGGTTATCACGTAAAAAACAAAAAGAAGAACGAAAAGATTCCCTTATTGATAAATTCATCCAAGAAGAACCCTCCATGCCCAAGATCACGGAGGGAAATCCTGGCACGCCAGTCGTCTCGGAGCCTGTCACGGGAGAGAATCCCGAATTTTTCTCGGAAACCCTGGCAAAAATATACGTCCGTCAGCAACTATATGACAAGGCCATTGCAACTTATCTAAAATTAAGTTTGAAATATCCGGAAAAAAGTGTTTACTTTGCGGTTCAGATTGAAAAAATAAAAGAGAAAATTAATAATAATAAGAACTAATTATGTACATAGCTGTTTCTATCTTGATCTTTATTGTTTGCGCTCTACTTATATTGATTGTATTGGTGCAAAACTCAAAAGGCGGTGGTTTATCTTCTTCCTTTGCTTCTTCAAACCAAATCATGGGTGTAAGAAAGACAACCGATTTCTTGGAAAAAGCGACATGGACATTAGCTGGGACGATGCTTGTATTATGTATTGTATCCGCTATGGTACTCCCTAGAGGTGAACAAGCTGGGAAAAAATCTGCTATTCAAGAGCAAATTAATACTGCCGCTCCGGGAACACAGGCAATCCCTGATTTCGGAACGATGAACAACAACACGACCACTACAACGGGTGAAGAAAATAATACAACTTCACAAGAACAAGAATAACGATTCTAAGAATCGACACGAGAAAATGTCAGTATGTCAGTCATACTGACATTTTTTTGTTTGGCACGAATTATGCTCTTCTCCAAACGTAATTTTCAATTAAAAAGAAAGAATTAATTAATAATAAACTTTTAAATATTAAGAATTATGGCACTTAAGACAGTTCTTAACAAAATCATCGTAGAGCCGGTAGAGGCAGAAACTAAAACCGCATCAGGTATCATCATCCCTGATTCTGCAAAAGAAAAACCACAAAAAGGTATCGTAGTAGCAACCGGAAAAGGCAAACATGACGAACCGATGGAAATCAAAGTGGGAGATTCCGTTTTATTCGGTAAATATTCAGGAACTGAAGTCAACATTGATGACAAAAAGTACTTGGTAATGAATCAATCAGATATTCTGGTGGTTCTATAACAATTGAAAATGGAGAATTGAAAATTGGAAATGAATTACACTCCATTGATTTTCAATTTAAAATCTAAAATCTAAAATTAAAAAGGTTATGGCAAAAGAGATAAAATTTAATGTTGAAGCCCGTGATTTATTGAAAAAGGGTGTTGACGAATTGGCTAATGCGGTAAAAGTAACGCTTGGCCCCAAGGGACGTAACGTGGTAATCGAGAAAAAATTCGGTGCCCCGCATATTACTAAAGATGGTGTTTCCGTGGCCAAAGAGATCGAGCTTTCTGATCCATATGCAAACATCGGGGCACAAATGGTTAAAGAAGTGGCATCCAAAACAGGTGATGATGCCGGAGACGGAACCACAACCGCTACCATTTTAGCTCAATCCATTATCAGCGTGGGCTTGAAGAACGTAACTGCCGGAGCAAATCCGATGGATCTGAAAAGAGGTATCGATAAAGCTGTTGCAGAAGTTGTAAAAAGCCTGGAGGCACAAAAAGAAGCCGTGGGAGAAAATTACGATAAAATTCGTCAAGTTGCCCGTATTTCTGCCAACGGTGATGACAACATCGGTTCATTAATTGCCGAAGCCATGGAAAAAGTTACCAAAGAAGGCGTTATCACGGTAGAAGAAGCTAAAGGTACTGAAACCGAAGTGAAAGTGGTTGAAGGTATGCAATTTGACCGCGGTTACATTTCTCCCTATTTCGTAACTGACACAGAGAAGATGAACGCAGAATTCGAGAAACCTTATATTCTGCTTTATGACAAGAAAGTTTCCACGATGAAAGAACTTCTTCCATTGCTGGAACCGGTTGCTCAAGCCGGACGTGCCCTGGTAATCATCGCGGAAGACGTTGAAAGTGAAGCTTTAGCTACTTTAGTAGTAAACCGTTTGAGAGGTTCTTTGAAGATTGCTGCCGTAAAAGCTCCCGGATTCGGAGACCGCAGAAAAGAAATGTTGGAAGACATTGCCATATTGACAGGTGGTGTTGTAATCTCTGAAGAAAAAGGTTTGAAACTGGAGACTGCCACGATCGATATGTTAGGATGTGCTGACAAGGTAACTATTGACAAAGAGAACACCACGATCGTTAACGGTTGCGGTTCAAAAGAGGCTATCGCAGAACGCGTAAATCAAATCAAAAAATTAATCGAGCATTCTACTTCTGACTACGATAAAGAAAAATTACAGGAAAGACTGGCTAAATTGGCCGGAGGTGTTGCCGTACTTTACGTGGGTGCCGCTTCTGAAATCGAAATGAAGGAGAAGAAGGACCGTATCGATGACGCCTTAAGCGCAACCCGTGCCGCTATCGAAGAAGGTATCGTTCCCGGAGGTGGTGTAGCTTACATCCGTGCTATTGAAAGCCTTGAAAAACTGAAAGGCGAAAATGATGACGAAACTACCGGTATCGAAATCATCAAACGTGCTATCGAAGAACCGCTTCGTCAGATTGCCGCCAACGCCGGGGTAGAAGGTGCAGTGGTTGTAAACAAGGTAAAAGAAGGCAAGAAAGATTTCGGTTACAACGCTCGTACAGGTGTTTACGAAAACTTGATGAAGACCGGAGTTATCGATCCGAAAAAAGTAACGAGAGTTGCCTTGGAGAACGCCGCTTCTATTGCCGGAATGTTCTTGACTACCGAATGCGTGCTAGTAGAGGAAAAACAGGAAAATCCCGCTCCTGCCATGCCGCCAATGGGAGGTGGAATGCCGGGAATGATGTAATCATAGAGGAATTTAGATAAAAAAAAGCCCCTTTTCGGGGCTTTTTTTATTTACTTTATATACCTTTACGACCGCAAATTCAATTTATTACAATAACATGATTTTATGAATTACACGATTCTCGATTTCTTGCAGTTGATCGGATCATTGGGTGTGTTCCTCTTCGGAATGAAGATGATGAGTGAAGCCTTGCAAAAGGTGGCGGGTAATAAAATGAGAACCATCCTCACCGCAATGACATCCAATCGCGTGAAAGGAGTGATCACAGGTCTGTTAATCACTACCATTATCCAAAGTTCTTCAGCCACCACTGTGATGGTTGTCAGTTTTGTTAATGCCGGCTTACTTGACCTTGTCGGTTCTATCGGGGTCATCATGGGCGCCAACGTGGGAACCACGTTCACAGCATGGCTCATCTCCATCCTGGGATTCAAGATCAGCATGGTAAGTCTTTCTCTCCCCCTGATCGGGCTGAGTCTGCCCTTGCTTTTCTCGGCAAAACGGATGCGCAAGAGCTGGGGGGAATTGATTATCGGTTTCGGACTCCTATTTATCGGACTGAATTTCCTTCAAGAAAATATGCCGAACATTCAGGAAAACCCCGAGATTCTGAATTTCTTACATAATTACACGGATTTAGGCTATGGTTCTTATATCCTGTTCATGCTTATCGGAACAGCGCTGACCATACTGATACAATCATCGTCTGCCACGATGGCACTGACTCTGGTCATGTGTGCTAACGGCTGGATCGGGTACGACATCGCTGCCTCCATGGTTTTGGGAGAAAACATCGGAACTACCATCACGGCAAACCTAGCCGCCATGGTTGCCAACACGACAGCCAAAAGAGCCGCTTTCGCTCATTTCCTATTCAATCTTTTCGGGGTCATGTGGGTACTGGCCATATTCCCGTTATTTTTAGGCTGGGTTGCCCAATTAAGTATTCACCTGGGAATCGGGAATCCATTTAACAACGTAGAGTCAGTTCCGGTGGCGTTATCGTTGTTTCACACCTGCTTTAACGTGGCTAACGTATTCTTGCTGATCTGGTTTACCAAAGTGATCGCACAACTTGTCTCCCGTATTATCAAATCAAAAGAATCGTCAGACGATGCCTTTACACTGAAACATATCAAAATCGGTTTATTATCCACCCCAGACGCATCCTTGTTCCAAGCAAAACAAGAGATTTCACACTATGCAAAGAACACGTTGGATATGTATCGACAAGTGGTGGAATGCCTGCATACGCCCACGAAGGAGTTCGAAAAGAAATTCAATAAAATCGACAAACTGGAAGACGAGAGCGACGTGGTGGAAGTGGAGATTGCAGACTACTTGACAAAAGTATCGGAATCCAAATTATCCACAGAAAACTCGCAACGAGTTAGAGCCATGTTCAAAATCGTGTCAGAAATCGAAAGCATCGCTGACTCGTCATTGAACGTTGCCAAAGCTGTCGGACGCCGGAATGAACAAAACGTGGAATTTCCTGAATTCATTGACGAGAAATTGCATCACATGATGGCTATCGTGGACGAGGCCCTCGTGGTCATGTGTGCTAACCTCTCGATTGAATACAAGGAAGTGAAGGCAAAGAAAGCTTACGAAGTAGAGCAAACGATCAATGATTACCGAACGATACTGCAACAGGAACACTTGACGGCAATCGAAGAAAAGAAATATGATTATGCCACAGGAATTATATACAGTGACATTTTCTTCGAATGCGAGAAGATCGGGGATTACGCAATTAACGTGACCGAGGCAATCAAAGAAATCGGGGTAGACAATTAATGAATCGAAAATGGAGAATTGAAAATTGGAAATGAGACCTTCAGTTTTCAACTTTTAGTTTTTAGCTTTTAGTTTTTAGTTTTTAACTTATACATATAACATGGCACAAGAAGATATTTTTAAAAAGCTGGTAGCGCACTGTAAAGAATACGGGTACGTGTTCCAGTCATCAGAGATATATGACGGGCTGGCTGCAGTGTACGATTACGGACAATACGGGGTTGAACTAAAAAACAATATCAAAAAGTACTGGTGGGACTCTATGGTGCTGTTACACGAGAACGTGGTAGGATTGGATTCCGCCATTTTCATGCACCCGACTATCTGGAAAGCCTCCGGACACGTGGATGCTTTCAACGACCCATTGATTGATAATAAAGATTCAAAAAAGAGATACCGGGCAGACGTACTGATCGAGGATCATATTGCCAAATATGACGACAAAATCGAAAAAGACGTTGCCAAAGCAAAAAAGAGATTCGGAGAAAAGTTTGACGAAACATTATATCGCCAGACGAACCCGCAAGTGCAGGAAAATATTCGGAAAAAGGAAGAACTTACTGCCAGAATGGCAAAGGCTTTAAATGATAACGACCTAATTGAACTTCGCCAAATTATCGTTGACAATAAGATCGTTTGCCCGATTTCCGGGACTAGTAACTGGACAGAAGTACGCCAGTTTAACTTGATGTTCTCCACAGAAATGGGGTCCACGGCCGAAGGCGCCAGCAAGATATACCTGCGTCCCGAAACGGCACAAGGTATTTTCGTGAACTTTTTAAATGTTCAAAAATCCGGACGTATGAAAATTCCTTTCGGGATCGCCCAGATCGGTAAAGCTTTCCGCAACGAGATCGTAGCACGTCAATTCATCTTCCGGATGCGTGAATTCGAGCAAATGGAAATGCAATTTTTCGTACGCCCCGGTAGTGAACTCGATTGGTTCAAAAAATGGAAAGAGACCCGTATGAGCTGGCATCAAGCCCTGGGATTCGGACCAGAAAAATATCGGTTCCACGATCACGAGAAACTGGCGCATTACGCGAATGCTGCCACGGATATAGAGTTCCGTTTCCCATTCGGCTTTAAAGAGGTGGAAGGGATCCATTCTCGCACAGACTTTGACCTGAAACGTCACCAAGAATTCTCTGGGAAAAAAATACAATACTTCGATCCCGAATTAAACGAATCATATGTACCTTACGTGATCGAAACATCAATCGGTGTGGATCGGATGTTCCTACAAATTCTTTCTGCCGCTTACACGGAAGAAGAGATCGAAAAAGAAGACGGATCGAAGGATTCGCGGGTTGTATTGAAATTACCTCCTGCCCTAGCCCCAATCAAGCTGGCCGTGATGCCACTCGTGAAGAAAGACGGGCTACCCGAGAAAGCAGAAGAAATCATGAAATTATTGAGACTGGACTTCAGATGCCAGTACGATGAAAAAGACTCTATCGGCAAACGCTATCGCCGCCAAGATGCCATCGGAACCCCGTTCTGTATTACCATCGACCACCAGACGCTGGAAGATAACGCCGTAACCATCCGTTACCGGGATACGATGGAACAGGAACGCGTGGCCATAGACCAATTACATGACATCTTGAGAAAAAAGACGGACCTCCGTGAAATTCTGAAAGAAGTCAAGATATAATGATTGAGTGATTGGGTCCAATTCCGCAATTTATGATTCTTTTAAATTGCGGAATCGGAAATCCCTCAATCTAAAATCATAAAATTCACTATCTTCTTAACTTTTACTTTTCCATCCCCGTATATAGTGTTACTAAATTAACCAATTAATTTGTAACGCTATGAAAAAATTGACATTGCTATTGTTGATAGTCATCTCTTGTGGATTCTACACGGGGGTACGAGCGCAAGTCAACGTGACTTCCGTTTCGGAAAAAAATGATGCGGACAACTTCTACAAAATGATGAAAGAGGCTTTCCCGCTATCATTCAATGACCCGGCATCTCCAAGATTCGTGTTTTTCAACAAGAATAAAAACTTCGTTTTCGGTGTGGGGGGATTTGTGCAAGTACAGGGGATTTACGATTTTAACGGAGTTCCCAATGACAATTATTTTACCACAAACGCCATCGCTCTCAAAGGAGAACAATCCGGAGGTAGATATGGTATTTCTGTCGGGCAATCCCGCCTATTCTTCAAATTAGTCGGGGACACGGATGTCGGCAGATTGGTCACCTACATGGAAATGGAATTCGAGGGGAACCAGAGTACCCCAATTCTAAGACAAGCTTTTATCAAGTTTAAAGGATTCACGATCGGTAAAACATGGAGTACATTCTGTGATATTGCCGCAGGACCGGCCACGGTAGATGAGGAAGGCCCTTCCAGCGAAGTGGCATTACGCCAGCCACAGATTCGCTACACGTATAATTTTACAGACAAGCTGGAAGCATCCTTGGCATTGGAGTACGTGGAGCCATCCTACACGGAAGGAGAATTTACGAAGTACATCAACCAACGGATCCCAGACATCCCGATTAACGTGAAATACAGTTTCAAAAACGGAAGTCACCTGCAAGCAGGAGCCGTGTTGAGAAATATGTATTACAAAGATGAAGTTGAGGATAAAGACCGGATCGTTACCGGTTGGGGAGCCTCATTGAGCGGTATCTGGCAATTTGCCGAAAATACATCCCTTTGTTTTCAAGGTGTATACGGGAAAGGAATCTCCAACTACATACAAGATATTTCCGGTTCGGGTCTTGATCTCGTCCCTAGTACCACGGCAGAAGGGGAATTGAAAGCTTTCTGTGCATGGGGTGGCTACATCGGGTTCTCTCATAACTGGAATAAAGTTCTAACATCAAATATCATGTACAGCTATGCCCGAGCCCTTGATCGTTACGGGATGCCCGCAACATCATACAAATACGCACAATATGCCGCCGCAAACCTGTTCTGGGATTTCAGTGAATACGGTTCCTGCGCCATAGAATACGTATTCGGTCGTCGGAATGACTTCAACAAAGATTACGGTAACGCCAGTCGTATCAACACGATGATACAGTACCGGTTCTAAAATCAGTACCAAGAAGTACGAATATATTTTAATCGGAAAAGGGATTATTCCAAAATAATGGATAATCCCTTTTCTATATTGTCAGATTTGTCGTCCTCAATCCCATTTACTCGTGCTTCTTCACTTCAACCTTGCGAGCCTTTTCCGTGTAAATATCCTTTTGATCCACCGACATATCCTTACCCTCTCCAAACGTGCTCATCCGGTCGGCTGAAACCCCTTTACCAACCAGGTAAGATTTCAAGGCCTCTGCACGTTTCAAGGATAACGGTAGATTGACTCGATCCGTTCCCGTGTGGTCCGTGTAACCACGAATATCAACCTTCACCCCCAGGAATTCCTTCAATGTTTCCACGATACGGGAAAGTTCACCAGTGAAACGAACCGTGTCGATAACCGACAAGTTACGTTGAAAGTGAATTGTCGGTAATACCGGGAAAGTCTTTGCAGAGGTCTCCACCTTCACCACGTTCTCTACCGGCTTTTTCTCCTCCTTCACAACGGGTTTCCGCTCTTCCTTCACCACCAGGTGTGTCTCCTCTTTTACCGGGAACGTTACCGGGGGGGCGGAACGAGCGGTCGCATACATCAAGTTCTCCTTCTTCTTGTTGTTACCCATCTTCCAAACCACCCCGACCGACAAGTTCGCCAACCAGTTGTATTTACTGGAACAACAAGTGGCAACACCATCAAAATTGTTGTTAGCGATCCAGGTAACACCGGATTTCAATTGTAAATCGATATGCTTGCTCGTGCGATAGCGCAAGGCGATATCTCCTCCTAATCCCAAGTTCACGCCGTTGTCCAGCGTGGAAGAGGTGTCAAAACGCTTGTCGTCCTCTTTCTTGTATAACTTGGGCGAGAACTTTTGCAGGTAAACCGCCGGGCTTAATAACACGGTCCAACGGCGTAGTTCTTTCTTCCCGAAAAAATTGTTCACGTTAAAATCACCGTGTAACCCGATAGTGAAATACTTCACCTTGGAATAAACGTCATTATAATAAGCGAAACCCTCTTCCGGCAGCATCCCGTAGTAAGACTCCCCCGTCGGGTAAATCTTGAACTCTTTCTCCCATTTCTTGGCACTCCCTTTCCCCTGTCCCATATCGGCTGTCAAGGACAAACCAAAAGTCGGGGTTAACTGGTAACCCAGTTGTAAACCACCTTGTCCACCCAGGTAAGTTTTATCAGCGGAGAAAGAAACCATGTCCCCACGGAAAATGGATATGCCCCCGTTCAACCCCAAGCTCCAACGGGAAAAGTCATTGTATACTTGTTTCGTTTGGTTCTGCGCTACCAGAAAAGAAGTAACCATCAGAAAACAAAAAGAGAACACTATTTTTCTCATACCTATACTTTTTAAATAATTGATTAGAAAGGGGTGCCTGGAATCAGCCACCCCCATTCTCCTGGTTGCAATCAATAATGAATATTGAAATCCATTATTATTTTACCTCTTTTTCTTTAATCGTAACTGAAATATTTCCAGTTGAAGTTCCATAATTATGGATAATTGTAACCTTGAAGTTCACGGTGACACCATTGAACTCAGCTCCAGTAACATTTGTCCAAGTCACTTCACCCGTCTCCTCATCAAGAACAAGATTCGTGTTATTTTCCCCAATAACTTCAAACTTAACATTAGACTTTTCTAAACCGTAAACATCATATGCCAAACTAGTAAAATCGCCTGTCGATGCATAGGGTTTTTCCTTACTTCCATCGCCACTAAGCCCAAATAATTCATTCGTTACAGTTTGTACATCTTTAAATGACAACAATTTATTTAAATCAAATGTTGATTTAGCCGTAGAGTTTCTATCATTAGCAAGTGTATGTTTTACCTCATTCTGTTCAACTTTTGCACTTAAAGGATTAACAAATTTCAATTTGTAAGTTTCTTTTGCTAATACGACAGAACCATTCTTAACCGTTACTATAAACTCAAGTTCTTTACCGATCAAGTTCTCCTTAGCAAGATTCTTCTTCCAAGTAATCTTGTCTCCATTAATCTCGATATATTCATCTGTTATATCCTCACGAACTAATGCGTACTCTTTGGTCACGGTCATTCCCTCCGGAGCTGTAATGATGAACGCATCATTCATTTTAACACTTAAGTCAAATGGAGTCGTAGCATCTGTAAATACACCAGGAATTGTCAAAACATTATTAACCCAATATCCATCAGCCAAATTCGGTGTAATTGTAAATGCGTCAACGATTAACTTACCAGTAATCATAAACAACCCTTCTTCTCCAGTTCTATCATCCTCAAACTTAATTGTAACATTATAATTTCCAGGTTTAACATCCGATGTTGCCGTAATATTGAAAGAAGTTTTACCCGTAATTACAACTTCTACACCTGTAACAACAGTTCCTTTGGCATCAGTAACAGTTCCTTTCAGATTAGTTGCATGAGTTTTCCATAATTCAAGCTGCTTAGCAGTCATTACCTTACCCAAAATAGCATCAAACTCTAAAGCATTATCTAGAGTATTGCCATTCTCTTGCATAATCGTAATCTTTTGATCAGCAAAAGTAACATCCTTGCTGTACATCTGAGTATGGAACTCTGCCTCAAACTTTGCAGGCACCATTTTTGTTCCATTCCAATCCATCGCATAATATACGAATTTCAAAGATTTGCCATCTATCTCCATAGGGACATTCTCAACAGTCTCATTAACAAGAATTTTTCCTTCATACAAAGCTTGTTGATCAATATTACCATTTGCTAAACAGGATTTTGTAAACTCATCTGTTTCGTCGATCATAATATATCCTTGCCCTTTATAAAGTAAAGATGAAGCGTCTTCAAAAGCCAGAGAACCATTTTCTTTAAAAGCAAATGTTGCTAATTCATTAATATCTTCTTCTATTCCAAGATACATTTTAATTTTCTTATCAACAGATATGCCCGTTAATTCGTCAGAATTCTTAACTTTAACAGTAAAGTTATACATTGAATAAACCGACTTCCCATCTTCAACTTTAGGAGTAGCTTTTAAGGCTAATTTGTAATCGCCCACCTTCGTATCTGAACTACACAAAGCTGAAACCGTGAAAATATCCTTGTTGATAACTTTCTCTGGCTCTGCTGCCCGTGAAGCAAAAGCATCATCCCCCTTAATCTCCCAAGTAGGCAAAACACCAATAGTACATGGGAACTCTTTCCCATCAGCAGTAACTAATGCAAATTGAAATTTATCTGTCTTTACACTTGTCAGATTAATGATTACAGGGAATTCTGCATCACCTAAACTCAATACAGCACCTTTGGAAAGAGATTCTTTAATATCTCCATATCCCCAAACGACATCCGCAGCAAGGGCTTTACTTCTTATGAAAGAAATATTCGTATTACCATCGGGAGAAAGGATCCCCGAAATCGTATTTTCGAATGCCTCAATTTTAGCATTTAACTGAGCAAATGTTCCATCTTCTTTCAACATTTCTTCCATCTGTTCTTTCAAAGTAGTAACATCTTCAGTTAACACCGGCAAATCTATACCTTCAAGCGATTCATTAATCCCATCAATTAAATCTTGAATTTCGGTCAATTCACTCGTGATCCATCCTTTAATAATTGTTTCTGTCGGAATGCCTTCCAAATCCGCGGAAGTCAAGTAATTGTGATCAGACAAATACTTTGCTAACGCATCTTCATTCAAGAACCCCTCAATATCACCTTTTTGAAGATAATTATCCAAAGCTCCAGCTTTCAAGTAGTTTTCCGCCTCTGATTCCAATTTCTCTACACGGCTCTGTAAATTTTTCAAATTGTTAATGTCGGTTTGAAGACCCTCGATCACACCTTTATCAGCCTTATCTGCAATCGCCGTATTTAATTTATTTTCTAAAGCCGTAATCTGTTCTGAAATGGCCTTTGATAACTCTTGAGTTGCAGCTGATTTATTAGCATCAATCTGTTCCTGCAAATCTTTTATATCGTCATCGTAATCCTTACAACCGACGAATGTTGGACTTGCAAGACCACAAAGTAAAGCACTTAAAAGTGCCATTTTTGCAAAATTCCGTTTTTTGTTCATACTTAAAAAGAATTATATTGGTAATTAAAAAATATCAAGTCACCTTAAAACGTAACTTTTCTCATTAAAATATCTGCTTTATATAAATGTATATTTTTATAAATATCTATTCAATATTATACCTCCATTTTTAACAATTTCAACAATCAATAAACGTTCGTTTAATAATATTTACAAATTATTGATATATAGAATATTATGTTCGCTTAGATCACTCTGTCTCAGTCGAGGCTACTTGGCCATACACTCTCATTATCAACCCTATATTATTTGTCGATAAATATATATACAGGGATTAGAGTTTATTTAGCCCCATAATTCAGTTATTTGTATTACTTTTGCCCTTAACTATTCAAACGACTAGAAATGAAGGTTCACTACGGAGTTGAAAATATAGAGATCAAATGCCCCGTCGTCACGATTGGAAGTTTTGACGGTGTACATTTAGGTCATGCTTGCGTAATACAACATCTAAAAGAGAAAGCGTCCAGTATTGATGGGGAATCCGTCATTATCAGTTTTGAACCCCACCCGAGAGAAGTGCTTTATCCTCGGGAACAAAAAATAGGAATCTTAACAACACTGGAAGAGAAGATTACCATTCTGGAAAAATATGGCGTTGATCATTTGATTATCTTGAAATTCACACTTGAATTCGCCCAGCAATCCTATAATGATTTCGTGAAAAAGATTCTTATTGACAAACTAAAAATTAAAGGGCTTGTCGTGGGTTATGACCATCGATTCGGGAAAGACCGAGCCGGAAATTTTGAAAACTTACAGGAACTAGCGAACGAATACGGTTTTTTCCTTGAAAAAGAAGTCGTTTTTGAAGAAGATAATGTGAATGTCAGTTCCACGAAAATCCGGAATGCTTTAGCTGTGGGAGATATTACTACGGTAAATCGTTTCCTCGGCTATCCTTATTCTATCACGGGAGAAGTAGTTTACGGGCACCATTTAGGCCACAAAATCGGTTTTCCGACAGCAAATATTCAAGTTTCCGACGAACGAAAATTATTACCAGCTATAGGCGTGTATGCCGTAAAAGTAATCATCGAACAAGCAATCTTCAACGGAATGCTTAATATCGGAATCCGCCCCACGGTCAGCAACGATGGGCAGGTTTCCTGCGAAGTGTATATCTTCGATTTCAATCGAGACTTATATGGAAAAAACATCACGATAAATTTCATCGACCGCATTCGGGGAGAACGTAAATTCAACGATATTGAAGAATTACGGACTCAATTACAAAAAGACCAGGAAAAAATTCTCAAGCTATTAAAATCGTAAAATAAAAGCCACCTTGAATACAAAGTGGCTTTTCCTATGATTATATAGAGAGTCTTAGTGTTTTTTCACTTCAACCTTACGGGCTTTTTCCGTGTAAATATCTTTTTGATCCACGGATATATCCTTACCCTCTCCGAACGTTCTCATCTGATCTGCGGGGATTCCCTTGCTCTCGAGATAAGTCTTCAAGGCCTCTGCCCGTCTCAAGGATAATGGCAAGTTGACACGATCTGTCCCCGTGTGATCCGTGTAACCACGAATATCAACCTTCATCCCTGGGAACTCTTTCAACGCCTCCACGATACGAGAAAGTTCATTGGCGTAACGAACCGTGTCGATGATCGCCGAGTTACGTTTAAAATGGACCGTTGGTAACACCGGGAATGTTTTCTCCGTGGTCTCCACCTTCACAACGTTCTCTACCGTTTTCTCCTCTTGCTCGACAACTGGCTTTTGCTCTTCCTTCACCACTGGACGAGTCGTCTCTTTCACGGAAAGTATTACCGGGGACACGGAACGAGTGGTGGCGTACATCAGGTTCTCTTTCTTCTTCTTGTTACCCATTTTCCAGACAACTCCAACCGAGAGGTTTGCCAGCCAATTGTACTTGCTCGTGCAACAAGTTGCCACACCGTCAAAGTTATTATTGGCGATCCAAGCCACCCCGGATTTCAATTGCAAATCGATGTGCTTGCTCGCACGATAGCGCAAGGCAAGGTCTCCTCCCAGCCCCAAGTTCACGTCATTATCCAGCGTGGAAGAGGTGTCAAAACGCTTGTCATCTTCTTTCTTGTATAACTTGGGCGAGAACTTTTGCAGGTAAAACGCCGGGCTTAACAACACGGTCCAGCGACGTAATTCTTTCTTCCCGAAAAAATTGCTCACGTTAAAATCACCGTGGAGGCCTAACGTGAAATACTTGATCTTGGTGTAAATATCATTATAATAAGCAAAACCGGTCTCTGGTTCTGTGCCATAATAAGATTCCCCATTCGGGTAAATCTTGAACTCTTTCTCCCATTCCTTGGCACTTCCCTTTCCTTGACCCATGTCAGCCGTCAAGGACAAACCGAAAGTCGGGGTTAACTGGTAGCCCAGTTGCAAACCGCCTTGCACCCCGATATAAGTTTTATCCGCTGAAAAAGAGATCATATCTCCCCGGAAAGCTGAAATCCCCCCGTTAACCCCCAAACTCCAACGGGAAAAATCATTGTATACTTGTTTCTTTTGTGCCTGCACTGATAAAGAGAAAAGCAACATCAAAAGACAAAAAGGCAATAATAATTTTTTCATACCTAATTTATATAGTATTCAGATTTTGATGACTTGAAGAAGGGGTGTCTAGAACTAGACACCCCCTTTCTCCTGGTTGCAATCAATAATGAAAATAAAGTTCCATTATTTTCCTATAGTCTATCTAACTATTTTACCGCTACAGTCACAATAGTTTCAAGTTTTCTCCACGGACAATCCATAGAAACTTTCACCTTCAAGTTTACAGCTCCTACTTCACCAGTAGCATGGAACGTGATAACACCTGTCGTTTCATCGATAGAACATTTACCGCCTCTCTTCAACATATCCTGTTCAAATGCTTCTGATGCCTCGTCTGCCCATTCAAACTTCGGAGCTGAGATTGCATAAACAGTACCAGCATCAGCTTTCGTACCATCGGCATCTACAACAATCTGTTTGAATGTCTTAAGATCATAAAGAACAACATCTTTCTTATCTTTCACAACAACACTCTTCATAATATCCAGAGTCTGATCGATAGTTGTGTTATTCTTATCCAAATTACCACCAGTTGCGGTCAGTGATTTTAACGGAGAGATGAAACGTACAGTAAATTTACTTTCAGTTTTTGCTTTCAACTCGTCAGCAGTTGTAATAGTTCCTGCAGGATCTACTGCAACTTTATTAATCATCTTAGCCAAATCTAAATTGAACCAAGTGATTGGTTGAACTTCAATCTCTCTATAGTCAGCATCAGCAGGTAACTTGGTTACAGAGATTTCTCCTAACCAACCTTCTTTATTTGCAGCAGTAGCATCACCAATAGTAGCGTCTTTCTCTGCGGCGTTCACAAACGTGTATTGGATATTTACTCTAGCTCCAACTTTATCTCCTGTATTCCATTTTGCGTCCCAAGGATTCTCGTCATAAGGCAAGTTGTAAACAAAGGCATCAGCCATTTTTCCACCCATCTTGAATACATATCCATTGGCCTTATCAAATACTCCATTCACGAGCATATGTCCACCTTCCCAGAAGTTTCCACCTTGATCTGCATCCGTACGTTTAGTCAAATAAGGCCCAACTGGATATTTAACGTTAACCGTGTAGACAACATATACAGGAGGATAAACCTTATCATCATTTGACTTGAATACACCCTTCACTTGGTATTTTCCAGCCTTTTTATAATTTGGAACATAAGCAGCTAACCATTCGTTTTTGCCAGTACCTGTCTTGTCAGTCATCTTCAATACTATCTCTCCATCGAAAGGCTCCTCGGTGATTTGTTCGAAAGTAGAATAAATTGAATGGAACTTATCCGCACCCAAGATGTTCAGATGTTCTGCAACATGACCATACAATTTGTCTAATTGCAAATATTGTGCACTACCAACATTATCCAACAAATAATCAAATGCATCTGTATAAGCCGGAATTTCTTTATCAATTTCTTTTTCAGCAATTATGATTTTTGCATATACCGTCTTTACATCTTTACCATGATTAATTTCAGCATCACTCGTTAAAGTAATCTTTATAATAGGAGTTCTACCAATAGAAGAACCTTTCTCTCCAGCAGCTTCATTGATTGTCAATGTTCCATCTGCAGCCAAGTTCACATAACTACCGTGATCTTCTTCATTACCATCCTTATCCTCAAATACGAACTTAACTTTATCAAATTTGTAAGAGTGCTCGTCAAATCCGTTAGCAGTAAACTCAAATTTACCTATTCTGTCAGTCAAGCCTGTCCTTTTAAAGAAAGCTGCAATCTCTTTAGCTAATTCCAATTTACCTTTAGCATCATTATAAACTAACGTGAAATGAGCATCTACAGCCTCTTTAGCTTCCTCTTCTGTTTTAGCTAATACATCTTTATATTCAGTTTCTCCTTCTTCTACAAATTTCTTTTCAATCGTTACATCATTTTGAGAAATATTGTAATCAAATCCCATCACGTAATCAGAAACTAATTCTTCTCCTTGATTTTGAACTTTCAAAGCGATAATGTTCATTAACGGATCGATCTTGTTTTCTTCTACCTTACTGATTAAAACATATGATTCCTCATCCGATACATCTTCCAGTTCATTATAAGAGAATAAGCCCTTCATAGCTTTCCCTTTTAAAGTCAAGTATTCCCCGTCAACATTCACGTCTGAAACAATAATTCCATTGTTAGCAGAACGAGCCAAAATCTGTTGTTTTACAAACTCCGGGTTTTCTACTGTAGCTCCTTTCGGGTTGATCTGATATTTCAAATCAGCTTTACCAGCATAAAGACGCACGTAAGCGCCATCTTTATCAACACCATAGATCGTCGGGAACAACAATCCGTTCTCTGCAACATCTACCAAATAATTCGGAATAGTCAACAAACCACTTAAAGCAGCGTTTTTCCAGATCTTAACTGGAGTCTCAGGAAGGTTACCTTTTTCGTCTACCACGTAGAATTCTACAAATTTTTCGTGATCAACAGCGTAAGAAGTTCCTGCCTGAGTGTTAACCTTTGCTCCTTCTTGTTTTGTTCCATTTACATAGATATAGCCATCCTCACCGATTGTGATTACCACATCTGCAGCAGCTTCATTAACAACTTTTCCCTTGTCAACGTTGTCAATAATCAAATGTCCATTCTCATCAACACTCACAACAGTTCCGACGCCATCCTCTCCTTTTTCACCATCTTTTCCATTTACAATGTCATAACTCGTGTTATCATTGAATGTGATTTTGAAACCTCCTGTTATGGGAGTAACGCTCGTAATCGCCTTTCCATCGTTAACAAGCTTCTTCAATTCCTCGAAGTTCTTGTTTAACGTGTTCACTTGTTCCTGCAAATCATCTATATCGTCGTCATAATCCTTACACCCGACGAATGTGGGACCTGCAAGGCCACAAAGCAACACACCTAAAAGTGCAGTTTTTGCAAAATTCCGTTTTTTGTTCATACTTAAATAAAATTATATTGGTAATTAAAAAAATATCAAGTCACCCCAAAGCGCAACTTTATCACTAAAATTCTATTTCACAATTTTTGAAATAAACATTATTTTCTTGTTAATCATATACCTCCTCTTTTTAAGGATTACAACAACGCATTAATTGTTCGTTTAATAAGCCACATAACAAGCTGATAATTAAATTATTATAAATATAGATCATCAAATATACTTCATGCATTATTCAATGATATATGTCTGATTATAAAAGCATTATCTATCAAATAAAATTATCTGGATTTATAATATGAATATCATGCCTAAAATCGGCTTAGATAAAACCTCTAACAATCAGTTATTTGCAGAAATGAAAAAATTTAGTTCCCAATACAAAGAAAATGATTCATTATCCCAATTAATCTCCTAAAATAATTATAGTATATAGTTATCTCGAAATAAAAGGTGAGGATGTGATTCTCAAATAGATGGTAAAATGTCATAATTATTAGTAATACTTAATATCAAAATACGCATATACTTATGAAAAAACAGGTGATTTGTGTCGTTTTGCGCACATAATAAACAATATATATACAAAATATGAAATTTTTTTTGATCAACTCTTTCTTGTTTCATAAAAAGTCGTACATTTGCAATCAATATATGAACGATTATTGATATTTTCTTAGTAAAAAATACAATGGTTAATTTTAACACTAAAGTATTTTATTTTATTAATACCCCATCATGTCCTTTTGATCAATTTCAATATAACTTGAGGTGTGTTTTGCACACCCCCTTTTTGTATCAAAACAACATTACTTTTTTTCGAAGAAAAACTTATAGATTTCTTTCCAATAATAACCGGTCAACAACCGTTGTAGTTTCGATGAAGACAGGGAACATCCTCGCTCCATTTTCGGTACACCTTCGGTACATCTTCGCTCACGGAGCGTTCATGAAGCGTTAGAACCCCAACAGTATTTCGAGAGGAAATATTTATATGAACCTTACATCAATGTTTCTTCACCTCAACCTTACGGGCTTTTTCCGTGTAAATATCCTTCTCGTCCACCGACATATCCTTCCCCTCCCCGAACGTGTTCATCCGGTCGGCCGGGATTCCCTTGCTCACGAGGTAAGTCTTCAAGGCCTCCGCACGTTTCAAGGATAACGGCAGGTTGATTCGATCCGTTCCCGTGTGATCCGTGTAACCGCGAATATCTACCTTCACCCCCGGGAACTCTTTCAACGCCTCCACGATGCGAGAGAGTTCGTTGGCGTAACGTGCCGTGTCTATGACAGCCAGGTCACGCTTGAAATGGATGGTCGGTAACACCGGGAACGTTTGCTCCGCGGTCTCCACCTGCACAACGTTCTCTACCGCTTGCTCCTCTTTCTTGACAACCGGTTTTTGCTCCTCTCTCACCACCGGGCGAGTCGCCTCTTTCACGGGAAGTATTACCGGGGCAACCGAACCGGCTGCCGCGTACACCAGGTTCTCTTTCTTCTTGTTGTTACCGATCTTCCACACCACCCCGACAGAGAGATTCGCCAGCCAGTTGTACTTGCTCGTGCAACAAGTCGCCACTCCGTCAAAGTCATTGTTCGCTATCCAAGCCACTCCGGATTTCAACTGCAAATCGACGTGCTTGCCGGCACGATAGCGCAAGGCGATGTCTCCTCCCAACCCCAGGTTCACCTCGTTATCCAGCGTGGAAGAGGTGTCAAAACGCTTGTCATCCTCTTTCTTGTAGAGCTTCGGCGAGAACTTTTGCAAGTAAACCGCAGGGCTCAACAACACCGTCCAGCGACGCATTTCTTTCTTCCCGAAGAAGTTATTCACGTTAAAATCCCCGTGCAAACCGATAGTGAAATACTGGATTTTAGTGTAGATGTCATTGTAATAAGCGAATCCGGCCCCGGGTTCCGTGCCGTAGTAAGACTCCCCGGTCGGGTAAATCTTGAACTCTTTCTCCCATTCCTTGGCACTACCTTTCCCCTGTCCCAGCTCTGCAGTCAAGGAAAAGCCGAACGTCGGGGTGAACTGGTAACCGAGTTCTAAACCTCCCTGCCACCCGAGGTAGGTTTTATCTGCCGAGAAAGAAACCATGTCCCCACGGAAAACCGATATCCCCCCGTTCAACCCCAGGCTCCAGCGGGAAAAATCATTGTACACTTGTTTCTTTTGAGCCAGTACGGACAAAACGGGAAGTAACATCAAAAGTCCAAAAGACAATAATAACTTTTTCATACTTAACTTATATAACATTCAAATTTTAATATTTGAAGAAGGGGTGTCTGGCAGACACCCCCCTCTTCTTGTTTGAAATCATGTTGATGATTTCCTCCTGGTTGCAAAATTTATATACTCTTTGTATCTAATCCTATTTCTAGTTTTTATGGAATTTTACCGGAATTTCCAATGTTACAATAGAGTGTCCACGTTCAGTTTCTTTATTTGCATGATTGCATACCAGCCCCCAAACATGTTTAACACAAACTTCAACCTTGATCACGAATTCGTTAGCGATATCCTCACCGTCATTGATCCAAGTTATATATTCGCCTTCGGCATCCTTCTCGAATTTGATTTTCTTGGAATTTTCAGTATCAAGTGTACTTCCATCATTGAAGAATCCACCAATTACCTTATATTCGAACTGAGCGTTTACATCGTATACTTGTTTCCAGTAATTACACCATCCATCAGTTCCGCGTTTGAACAAATCAATAGTTCCTTGATCTGTCAAGTCTGTATCATATACAATATGATTGTATCTGAAACCTTCTTGTGCAGCATTCTCGTCAGACAGATAATCTGCAAGTCTGAAACAATCTTTCAAGTAAGCTTTGTTCTCTGCAAGAGGATATTTATCATACAACGGATCAATAGTTTTCTTAACAAATCTGATCGGAGTGATGAATGCAACTTCAAACTCTTTGATCACAACTTGAGAACGTCCATATTCAGGAGCTTTAGCTGTTCCGGTATAATCATGCATATCATGAGCTTGAGCACCAACCTTATCTGTTGTCTTACATTCTGGCAAGTTGTCAGAAGCTTGATCTTTATTATACTTCTTATCTCCATTATTGCAAGTTCCATACAATCCGTCATAGCATTCGTTGAAACTTACTACGGCACGAATCTTCACTCTCTTACTGTCTTCACCAATAGCGTTGATCCATTCACGTCCGGCATCAGATTTTTCCAATTCAATCTTCCAAATACCGTCTTCTTGATACAACTTAAGACCTTCAGTTGTTCCTCCCCAGTCAGAAGCACTATTATAGTTGTCAACTAATTCGAATGACAATGTCGGTTTAGCTATCGTTGCCAAATCATATGCATCCTCTCCGGCTCTCGGTTTCAACATCTGCTCCATCGTATATTTCTCCAAGTCGAACATGTTGTTCAAAACGGCCACCATATCATACCCGTCATCCATCGTCTCAACTTTTCCATCGGCACCAGGAGCGATCCGTCCGTGAGCGTAAATCAAACCACCCTCACCATTAGTTCCCGGATTTTGCCAATTCAACTTGGTAATTTCAGGAGCGACAGCGTTCGGATAAGTTACAAATACAGTGTATTCAACATGTACATCCGGATAAACTTCTCCACTATTCGGGATATCAACATATTTAGCCTTAACAACATACTCTACATGTTCCGTGCTGAATGCCGTTGGTTTTACAATCAAATCCAATTGATTCAAGATCGTTCCGTCATTTGCTTTTCTCTCTTCCAAATCAACATCTTGCTTACGAGCATCTGCATCCAAAGCGGCTGTATGTTGTTTTTGCAGTTCAACGGCAATAGTCGGATCAAATTGATAATGCTTGTGGAATTCTTCTCTACCTCTAGAACCGGCTTGTTGTACACGACGGTCGTTATAGATGTGGTCCATGTCAAGTTCTACCTTTTGATCCTTATGTTGTAACATGACTTGGATTGTATCTTTGATTACAATCTTTTCAGTTACACTCTCTTTACCCTTGATCTCTAACTTGATCAAACGAGATGCGACAACATTTTCTTCTGCTTCTGCACTAGCACCATCTTCAACCGGGGCAACTAATTTCACACGTACGATCGGAGTTCTTCCAATAGCTGCAGAGTGATCACCTTGTTCAAATCCGGGATATTGATCCGGAGATTTCACGTAAGCTTTAGTCACTAATTGTCTTTCATCCGTCCCTGCTTTTTCCATGGTAGAAACCAATTCCAAATATCTTTCCGTTTGGTCAACACCCAAGTTATTGAAAGAAACAGTTTCGAATTTCAATTGATAATCATCAAATCCATTCTCCATAAACGGATATTCTTCTCCATTATCAATAAAGAACGTACGGAAAAGCTCTGTCAAGTTTAATCCTTTACCACCATTGTCTTGACGGTTATCGTAGGCAATCTCGAAAGTAGTGATTGGAGCTAAACTCTTGTAGTACTCATCCGCAGCCTCTTGATTGACAGGAGCAACCTTTTTGTCTTGATAAGAATTTACAGACCGGAATTTATCCGCATACAGGTTTTCCTTGTTTGCATCCAGTGCATAATGCTCAACATCCGTGTTCACGATGCGTACATCTTTTTGTGCAATATGCCAATGTTTAGCCGGAGCAATTTCAGAATAAACGGTATCTTTTCCATTCAAAACAGCCAATGTCAGAAGATCACGTTTGTTACCCTGGTGGTTATTACCTACCATTTCAGCAAATCTCCATGATTTTGCACGGAAATGTAACATTCCGACTTCTTTATCTTGGCTATAACTCTTGGCTCCATCCAGAACGCCATTTGCCACATCATAGAATCTCTGACCTTTGTTAAAGATCATATTCGACCCGTCTTTCATACTACGAGAAATTACAGTAGCTTCACCATGTCGCCACAGGCCCAATACCTTGAAAGCCTCAAAAGACACGGAACGAGGATTGAATTGATATTTCAATTCTGCCTTACCGGCATAAAGAATGGAAGCTGGTTCTGCCGGAATCGTTCCTACCGTGTATTCCGGAGCCGTAGCAGCTCCATTTGCGTAATTACCCACACCGTCAGTTTCGTCCTGAACAATCGTCGGGAAGAAAATCATCGGAGCCTCTCCCGCAGAAAGAGTTAAAGGCATGAATAAAATATCCGTAACAATATTTGTTGTTTTCGGAAGTGTTACCTTCTCGTAATCACCAACAGTAATCGTTCCATCTTCATTTACAGTTCCTTTTGGCATATAAAGTTCTACATAGCCTTGTTGTTCTACATAGAAAATTCCACCAATAGCAATTTTCGGTTCAATGATTTTGCCGTTCAAGTAAAGATACCCGTCCTGTACCGTGAGTTTCACGTCAGTTACAGTCCCGGTACTCCCGTTTTCTCCTCTTACATTCCCTAAATCAACAGGATCTTGGCCCTCATAAGTAGCATACAAATGCCCGTCTTCTTTGATTTCAAATGAAGGCACCTTACCATCATTTCCATCAACACCATCTTTACCATTCACGATTTCAACAACACTGCCATCTCCCAAGGTAACTTTCAAACCATTCGTGATTTTCTCAACATTCTGTACGAATTGTCCCTCTTTAATTTTCCCCAAAAGTTCATCGATGGATGTTTTGTTTGCAGTTATCTGCTCCTGCAAATCCTTAATATCGTCGTCGTAATCTTTACAACCGATGAATGTTGGACTTGCAAGACCACAAAATAAAGCACTTAAAAGTGCCATTTTTGCAAAATTCCGTTTTTTGTTCATACTTAAAAAGAATTATATTGGTAATTAAAAAATATCAAGTCACCCCAAAGCGTAACTTTCCTTTGTTAAATGTCTGTCTAACTTAATTGTATCTATATGTAAATATTTGTCTAAAAATACGCCTCCATTTTTAACAATTCAAACAATCAATAATCGTTCGTTTAAATATCGACATAAAATACTGATACAAAAAAATTTACAACACACATCCATTACAAATACAATCTTTTTTTAATACACAAATACCTGATTTCCAACAAGTATTTTTTATCAAATAGATTTCCTCATCATATCAATTAGCACGAAAAAAGGTGACCAAACGAATTTGGTCACCTTCCGCTTATAACTCGAAAGTCTATATAATTACCATATAATTATCAACCGCATTTAGAGGAACCGCAAACTTTACAGATCAAACACCCTTCTTGATAAATAACGGATTTAGAACCGCAATTTTCACAAACGGAACCGGTTGCCTCCGTTCCGTCCGGGATAAATTTCCGTAGCGCTCTCTCCACACCGTTCTTCCAGGTATTGATATTCTCATTATCGAATTCCATGGCAGCAACCAAATCCACAATTTGATTAATCGGCATTCCATAACGCAAAACCCCGGAAATCAATTTAGCATAGTTCCAATACTCTTTATTGAACTTGTATGATAATCCCTCCACCGTCGTCTTGAAACCTCTCTTGTTCGAGAATTGGAAGTCGTAACGGCTATTTCCCTCTTCATCCGTGTTCTTTACAATCTTACCATCGGTCACGGCTTTCGGCAACATGATCCCCTCTTCATCATCCGCGATACCGGTAAAGATCTCGTAAGGACGTCCGTCATACAAACCGATAAAGGCAATCCACTTCTCTTTATTGTTCTGGAAACGCACAATTTCCGCATTCAATTCTTTCGGGCGCTTGGCAGGCATCGCTCCACCTTCCGTCTTTTTATCTTTATTGGAAACCAAAACCCCGGAACGAGAACCGTCACGATAAACCGTACATCCTTTACATCCACTCTTCCAAGCCTCAATATAAAGTTGACCGACCAACTCTTCCGAAACATCCGCAGGTAAATTCACGGTAACACTGATGGAGTGATCCACCCATTTTTGCACTCGTCCCTGCATACGTACTTTAGCAACCCAATCAATATCATTAGAAGTTGCTTTATAATAAGGAGACTTCGCCACCATTTCATCTATTTCCTCGTTCGTGTAACGTTTATGAACATCATACCCGTTTTTCTCCATCCAAACGGCAAATTTATGATGGAACACGATAAACTCCTCGTAAGCATCCCCCATCTCGTCCGTGAAATCAACATGCACGTTCTTGTCATTCGGATTCACCTTTCTTCTTCTCTTGTAAACTGGCAAGAATACAGGCTCGATACCGGAAGTCGTTTGGGTCATCAAACTGGTTGTTCCCGTCGGGGCTATCGTCAGGCAAGCAATGTTACGACGACCGTATTTCGCCATCTCCTGGTACATCTCCGGAGCAGCCTCTCTCAAACGGGAGATAAACGGATTATTTTTCTCTCGCTCGGCATCAAAAATCTTGAAAGCACCACGTTCCTTGGCCAATTCGACAGAGGAGCCGTACGCGGCAACAGCCAGTTGTTTATGAACATCCACGGAGAAATCAACCGCTTCATCACTACCGTAACGCAAGCCGAGAGCAGCCAACATATCACCTTCGGCCGTGATTCCAACCCCGGTACGACGCCCTTCTCTGGCTTTTGCTTTAATTTTCTCCCACAAGCGAATCTCAACGCCCTTCACCTCGTTATCTTCCGGATCCGACTCAATTTTCGCAAGAATGGCATCAATTTTCTCCAATTCCAAGTCAATGATATCATCCATCAAACGCTGGGCTATCGCCACATGTTTCTTGAACAATTCGTGATCAAAATACGCATCTTTCTCGAAAGGATTTACCACGTAAGAATACAGGTTGATTGCCAACAAACGGCATGAGTCGTACGGGCACAACGGAATCTCCCCACAAGGATTCGTGGAAACCGTTCTGTAACCCAAATCAGCATAGCAATCAGGCACACTCTCCCGAATAATCGTATCCCAGAACAAGATTCCCGGTTCTGCAGATTTCCACGCGTTATAAACAATCTTGTTCCACAACTTCACAGCGCTAATCTGCTTCACGTTCTTCGGCTCTTCAGAATATATCGGGTATTTTTGAATATAATCACGCTCCTCGATAACCGCTTTCATGAACTCGTCATCAATCTTCACCGAAATATTGGCCCCGGTTACTTTCCCTTCGGTCATTTTCGCGTCAATGAAACTTTCCGAATCCGGGTGATTGATGGAAACACTCAACATCAACGCTCCCCGGCGACCGTCTTGAGCCACTTCCCGGGTTGAATTTGAATAACGCTCCATGAAAGGAACAATCCCCGTGGATGTCAAGGCAGAATTCTTAACCGGAGACCCTTTCGGACGGATGTGTGACAAATCGTGTCCAACCCCACCTCTTCGCTTCATCAATTGCACCTGCTCCTGGTCGATCTTCATTACCCCGCCATAGGAATCGGAAGGCCCATCGTGCCCTATCACGAAACAGTTAGAAAGAGACGCGATTTGATAATCGTTACCAATTCCCGTCATCGGCCCTCCTTGCGGAACGATATATTTGAAATCACGCAACACCTCAAAAATCTGCTCCTCAGTCATCGGATTCGCGTAATTTCTCTCGATCCGAGCGATCTCTGAAGCCAAACGATGATGCATGTCATCCGGGTTCAACTCGAAAATATTCCCGTAAGAATCTTTTAAAGCGTATTTGCTAACCCAAACACGGGCAGCCAACTCATCCCCCTTGAAATAATTCAAGGAACTGCTATAAGCCTCCTCCTGCGTGTAGACTTTTTTTTCATTCACAGTTTCTTTTTGTTTTTCCACTTTCTTCGTAGTTTGTTCCATTAGCGCATTATATATATAGTATTTTTTAAGACCAATTTGACAAGGACAAAACTAAAGAAAAAAAAACTTATTGGAAAAATATTTTTACTAACAAAACAGGAAAGTTTCCCAAAACAATTACTTAAACAATTGAAAACTAATCAAATAATATTTTTAATGATGTCGAAAAATTTTCCAAATATAAAATTGACACAAACTATAAATATTCTCCGAAAATATTTTGCTTTAATAAAAATTGAACTTTACATGATAAGCACCTTACTTCAAAACACCCAATAAGACACGCAAGTAGCCATCCGTTTTTTAGCTATTTATACGTTTAAAGGTTTAAAAAGGTTTAATAAAGCTCCTTGATTTCTTCAGGAATATTTACATGCAGTTTTTTCTCGTCATGGGAAATACCCAAGACATATTCATCGGACACGGGAAGAAGAATTTCTTTGGAAAATATTTTTATCGTGAGTACCACGTTACCCGAATAGTTGTCTACCTGCTCCACGACACCCGTTTTCCCCGTCAACTCGTCCGACACGGAATATCCAATCAAATCAGAAAGTTCGAAAGGCAATTCATCCTCTTCTTCCAGCAGATATTTATCCATCAACAGATCACACCCCACCAGACGATCCGCTTGTTCCTTCGAGTCAACAAAATCAAATTTGACAATATAAGAAGAATGGTTTCTTTCCGTCAAACCATCTTCGGCAATATAAAAGGGAACCGGTGCTCCTTCCAAAAGAATAAACACCGGTTCATCCATGTATTGTTCAAGAAGATCATTATCCGTATAAACAACAAGAGCTCCCTGTAAGTTATGAGTCTTACCGATCTCTCCTATCTTTACACAATCTTCTCTCTTGACCATAAAACTACTCTGCTGCTGGAGTTTCTGCCGTTGCTTCCGGAGTAGCCTCTGCGGCGGCTTCAGTTGCAGCAGCCTCTACTTCTGCTCTGGCTGCAGCCTCTGCTTCAGCCTTTGCAGCTGCAATTTCAGCTTGTTTTTTAGCCACGATTTCAGCTTTAGCCTCTTTCACTTTAGTCTCAGCTTCCAAACGAGCCTTATAAGCACTCTCTGATTCGTTAGCCAAACGAGCAATTTTAGCTTGAATTTTAGCTATTTTCTCTTTTTTCCAAGCTTCAAATTTCGCATCAGCGGCAGCCATATCAAATGCGCCTTTCTTCACACCTTCCAACAAGTGCTTTTTCATAAGTACTCCCTCGTAAGAAAGAATTCTTTTAGCCGTGTCAGTGGGTTGAGCTCCGGTCATTAACCAATATAACGCTCTGTCGAAATTCAAATCAATCGTAGCCGGGTTGGTCATCGGGTTGTAAGAACCGATTCTTTCAATGTAACGACCATCACGCGGAGCTCTACTATCGGCTACCACTACATGGTAGAACGGACGTCTTTTACGACCGTGTCTTGCTAATCTAATTTTAGTTGCCATTCTTTTAATTTTAATTCATTAATTACTTTCCTATTCTCGATAGGCGGGTGCAAAGATAGTGAATTAATTGAAAGTTGAAAATTCTTTCAGGGCAAAACATTTTGAAAAACACGCTCTATTTCTTTCAGGTACTTCGGATTAACCACAATCTCCTTATACCTGCTTTTCAATATAGCCACAGCTTCTTTGGGTAATTCATCACGATACTGCATCACGAAATTATTCCCTATATCATCCCGAATCTGCTCGTGCAACCCCAATTTATTCAACTCGTCAATATAAGCACTCACAAATTGTTCCGGTTCAGACATCAAATTGGCTAACTTTTCGCCCAATAAACTATTCCAATAAGAAACCTCGTAAATTTTATAGCGATACACATTCCGATAAACATCTATATTATTTTTCGGTAACAACCGGTCAAATATATTGAAATCAGCAGGAATCTCACTTTTGTCTTCCCGGTTCAACAACGAATGATACATGGGATAATAAAAATAAGAAGCTGCCAATGGCACTTTTACCTGAATTCGAAATAATTGCACAAACGCCGGATCACAAGTATTCTTTTTCACAAATGCTGAAATAATACGGTCATTAAAACGTACAATAGAATCCATGAGCTGTTTAAAATCATTTGGCGGAAGCACAAACATCTCTTGTGTTGATGGGAACCACTGCTTCTGGTAATAATCAACCATCATGCGGGTTTCCGGGTTACTTCCCTCTAAAAACTCAACAGATTCATAATCACCCTCCAGCACACTCTTCACATCCATCTTCAAGCGAACACTCTTCCCCGGCTGCAAATAAAGAGGAAAAGCAGCTTTCCCATTTGCCAACCGTATATAACCGGCTTTCTCCAAAGGCAAATCAACCTCAAAAGCTCCCGTGCTATCTAAAACGACAGCTATCGTTGTGTCTTGTCCACAGATTTCAAAATATAATTTATCCCCTTTATAATGAAGTAAATCTCCTGAAATTTTTACCCCATTAATAGGATTGCACGCCCACAGGCATGCAATCCATAAACCAATACACCACTTCATCGCTTACTTCACTTTAGTAAAATAATACCTGATCATATGCATCTCCATCGGGAATTCTCCTTCTCCCGACTGGGCGGCAAGATCTCGATAAGTATTGTACAAGAAATCCGTTGGCTCATAATCAAACACGGTAACCTCCAATGTCTCATTGTCCTCCAATAATCTAAAACCGACTTGCACGGATCTCAACTTCTCATTTACTCCCGAGAAATTAACATTTGCCTGACTCAAATTCATCATAGAAACAGTCACTTGTGGCGGCCGTCCGATTCCTCCAAATTCATACAAGTAAACCAACTGCTCTTTCAAGAAAGTAACATCAGCATCTCTAAAATACTTCGCCATATCTCCGGTCGCGTGAACCTTCAACCGAGTTCCCCCATTCACAAATTCCAGCATATCCGTCGGTAAATTATTTTCCGGCATATTCTCGATCTCTTCTCCACCATGCCATGCATTATTTTTCACGTAATCCATCGATGTCAACTCTTTAAATACCCATTTACCTTCCAAACGATCGGGAGTTGTCATCCCATTTATATAAATCTCGGTCTGATCCACATCACCCGGCAAAACACGATCATTCTCGTCCGGAACCAACAAAAACAAGGTCGTTTTCCCCTCTTCCCATTTCAAGAACCTGATTTTTATCGTACCATAACTCTTTTTGGCCGGAATAACAAACATTTTATCGGGATTATCCACAAATTCATAATGCACATGTTCTATTGCTGTCGAATGTTCTCCCACGATAAAAGGAACTTTTGTATCCGTACTCGCCGAGAAATATTTTCCCGTATTCGCATCTTTCGCATCCATTCTAATCTCAATCTCCCCGGGTAAAACATAATTTTCCTCTTGGAAAGAACAAATTAACTGTCCCTTGGTAAGCACTTCGATCAAGGTAAAATTATACTCTCCAAGCACATATCCGTCAATAGGATATAATTCCAGCTTTATCGTTTTCCCATCCTCAAAATTATTTTTCGGGGTTACGGTAATACTGGCAGTGGTCTCTCCCGCGGGAATAACAAATTCATCGGCAGAAAGCTCATATTCCTCCCCCTGTATAGCGGCCCCCCTTATATTGAATTTAACAGACGTATTCGCCGACACCGGCTCTGAAACTCGAATTTCAACTTTTAACGGTTCTTCGGCATCCAGTGTATAGATTAATTCCGAAAAAGCCAGTTGAGGCCCCTTCTCTTCATTGTCATCATCGTGACATGCTACAAAGCACATCGACAGTAGCAGGCAAATCATCGATATAATATTCTTCATCATATTTCACTTAAATCTTTAGCTTTTACAACCCTTGAATCGCATTGTTATACTCCTCTTTCAACAACCGTATTTCCTCTCGTTCTTCCAAAGTCAACGGCCTCGCTTTAGGTAGCTGATAATCCTGACTTTCTGTCAAAATACGCGGCGGGACATCATCCGGTTTATCACATCCTCCACAAAAAGACAGTAACACAAACCCTAAACCTATCAATATTATTCTTGTTTTCATACTTACCTCCTTTTCATTACTTGACATAACCTTCATTTTGAATCATTCCCGGGATCAAATCAATATCCCTTGAAGGAATCGGTGCGGTATACATAAATTGCTTCGTCTCGTATTTTAGTCCATCTTTGGCAATCCAGAACTCCGGGCATCCGTTCCGTTTTAAGTCGAACCAGCGATCACCTTCCATGAATAGCTCTTTCCGTCGTTCACAATGTATCGCCCACAATAATGGGGTAAAAGCCCCTCCTTCCGCATTTACCCGAACCAAAGCGAGTTCATCCACGGCAGGTAAATTCCCCATCACATAAGGAGTATAATCCGAAATCCGTTTCGACCTTAGCAAATTCAAATACTCAAGAGCCTCTTTTGTTTGATTCAAATAAGCATAAGACTCCGCCACGATCAAACACATCTCCGCACTTCTGACACAAGCCAATGGAACCTTCTGAGCCTCTCGCTTATTGTTAAACAAAAACGAATATCGAATATCCCGCTCTTTCTCGACAAATAGATCGATAAAACTTTTACTCACAGGCTTCACGGCCAAATACCCTTTGGCTCCATTATAATTCTGATCACCACTTGTATGCGATAACACGTAAGAACGCAAAAGGATATTACCCTTTCGTGCATGTTGGGCAGATAGCATATCAACATACTCCGCCCCCTCCAACAAGGGATAAGCTTCCAATATCTCTTTTGCCACGGGGATAGCCTGTTCCCAATTTTGAGACCAAAAATACAACCTTGCCAAATAAGCTTTTGCCACATCTACCGTGTAACGAAAAATTTCCGATTTGGAATTATAAGAAATTCCTTTTTTCAAATCTTCTTCTATAAATGACACGACCTCTTGCAAACTTGACCGTTTCGGCCGCACTTCCATATCAAAACGTGTCACGATGGAAAGTCCCAACTGTTCCTCTGCCTTTTGCTTGTTATAAGGTTCACAAAAAAGACGCATCAGATTGTAATAGGCAACACCCCTCAACGTGTATGCCGTGGCATAACATACCTTTGCCATCTCCGTATCGGTCTCTTCCATTTCGTGTATCACCAAATTACAATTCCTTATTAATGCATACAATTCCTCGTATTCTGACTTAAATGAATTCAAGCGGTCACCCACGTATTTCGGTATAGCTCCCATTCCAGTCACATTTTTCGTCAAACTATTCTCCACGTTATCACTGAAACACTCGAATTCTAACTTTTCCATCGCATTTCCCAATATCGCTTCATCGTAACCATCATCAATCTCACTCAAATGACTATTCAACAAAGCCGCAAACTCTTCAGCAGTCTTAGGAACCACCTCACCTTTCGGTTTCACATCCAAGTACTCCTTACAAGATATACAAGCAAAGAATACCATTAAAAGCACACTTATATTTTTCAAATTCTTCATAATCTCACAAATTAAAAGCCTAAACTAAGTCCGAATGAACAGGAACGTGCCAAAGGATAAGTTGCCCCGGGAGTCTCCGGATCCAATCCTGAATAATTTGTTATCGTAAATAAATTCGTCAGGATAAAAGAAAAACTCAAGGAAGAAATCCCCATTTTACTCACCACGTTCGCTGGCAACGAATAAGACAAAGACATATTCTTCACCCGCAAAAACGAAACATTCTCCAGCATTGTCGCTCGGGTAATCGTACTGGATGTCGGGTAAATCTGATCATAATACAGTCTTTCGCCATACGTGTCGATAATTCGAGGATACTTCACACCGGTTCTGTTATCTTCCGTCCAACGATTCGTCACATCTTTCTTCACATTCAGATGATTCACGTACAAATCATTTTCACTCGTAGGAATCCGTTCTCCTGATGACATTCCCGTAACACTTATCGTATTATAGCTCACCGGTGATGTTATCTCATCCACGACCTTTCCTCCTAACGAATAAGCACCACCGACACCCAAGGAGAGGTTTTTCCATGAAAAACTAAAATTAAAACCTCCTGTTACCGGAGCCGTTGATGTTCCCTTGTAGTATATGTAGTTATTCACATCACTCAAATCCGTCGGTTTCAAAATATCGGCATCCGGACGCAATTTGTATTTATACAACCCGGTCTCCGGATTTATCCCCGTTGATTTACCCGCAAAAATCGAACCCAAAGGATAACCGACAAAATTATTGGCCGAATAAGATATCGGTGACGTGTAACGTTTCAATATATTACTATTCCAAGCAACATTTACCGAGGCATTAAATTTAAAATCCCCATACCTAAAGACAAGCGCCTGCAACGTTGCCTCAATTCCTTTATTCTCGATCTGGGAGGTATTATAACCTTGTCCCCGGAATCCTGTCACGTAAGGCACATCAACACTTGTCACAAGATCTTTACTCAAACGATAATACGCCTCAACCAAACCATTAATCCGGTTGTTAAAAAGTCCGAAGTCCAAAGCAACTTTCATATCCCGTGTCTTCTCCCAACATAAATGAGGATTAGGAGCCTTCCGAACCTCCCCGATGCGAAGATTCTCCAAATCGGTTTTCCGATAAGAGGTTGAGTAATACATAATCAATTCCGGCTTCTCCGTTTTATTCACGTTCCCGGTATATCCCATCGCCACGCTCAATTTCAAACGACTAAGAACAGGATGAAGTTTTTCCATGAAATGCTCATCTCCCACGTGCCAAGCCAACCCTAAAGACCAAGTCGGATTAAACTGTTCGTCACTACCGAAATTATTTGATCCGTCCGTACGGAAAGAGAGACTGGCAATATACTTATCATACAAACTATAATCCACGGAAGCATAAAACGAAGCGAAACGAGTTTCTTCGATAGATTGGCCGGAAAGCCCGTCAATCAAATTCGCCATATCCACCAACTTATTATAGTCAACCTGATCATCTGTCTTTTCCGGGGCCGGAGTAGAAGAATTTCCTGTTACAGGATCATAACCATAACGTTTCTCATAAATATTCTTCGCTTTAGAACCTCGTATTTCCGCTCCGGCCAATACCTGCAAACGGTGAATCGAATTGAAAATATCCGAATAATTCAGTTGTCCCCTCGCGCTATAATTCGTATTATTAGTTGAAGATTGAGTGATAGACCCGTAAGTCCTCCTGCTATTCCAATCGTCCAGCTGACTAGGTTTGTCAGTAAAAGCAGCATACGTCTCAATTCCATTAATATTATCCGATTTATTATTGATAAAACTATACGAGACCAAACCGGAAAAACGGAACTTTGAAGAAATTATATAATTCAGACTCAACATCAAATTGGCAGCATAATCATCCGCAACACTCGACGTTTCGTTAATTTCCCGCATAATATTATACCCGTTGGCAGGAAGTATGGCCTCTCTTCCTCCATTAATCTGGTTCAAATTATAATAAGTATAATCCGGTCTGTACGAGCCATCTTCATTATATGGCTTCTCGTAAGGATTGGCAAAATAAGCATATTGGAAAGGATTCACATTTAATGAAGATCCATCTGATTTTTGCTGAGAAAAATCAACTCCCAAATCTACCGAAACTCGTTCATGAGGATTCAATTTCACCTTTGTTGACAAACTGTATCGATCATAAGAAGTCTTCTTCAGTATTCCATTATCCTTCGAATAACCAAATGAAACATAATATGTTGCTACATCCGTTCCCCCGGACAAAGACAAGTAGTGATTCATCGAAAAAGCCGTCCGGAACAATTCGTCAAACCAATTCGTCGTGGTTTTAGACAAGTCTGCGATATACGCATCTTGTTCCGCGGCACTCATCGGTTCAAATCCCTCGTCAGTCCACATCTTACCGTCTTTTCCCAACTTATTGGCCCGCAACATTCCAACAATACCGACTACCGGATAATATGTCCCGTTCGTAAACCCGTCTGCCGAGAATTCATCCCACAACTCTTGCTCCCAAGCCAATTTTTGTTTTGAATTCATTAAATTACCATCCCTTTGCGGTTTCATGACCATCGAAAAATTAGCCGAATAATTTACCGCCATTTTCCCGACCTTACCTCTTTTCGTTGTAATAACGATAACTCCACCTGCAGCTCTTGATCCGTAAATTGCAGCGGCAGAAGCATCTTTCAATATGGTAATATTCTCGATATCATTCGGATTTATCCCCGCTATACCGTTAGCAAAAATATCATTAAAATCACCCGCTTTAATTCGTCCTTTTTCAATACTCGGTATATTACGTTGCAAAGGTACCCCATCAACAACCCACAAAGGTTCAGCATCCCCGGTAAGCGTATTCGTCCCCCGAATCCGAATCTTTGCCGATTCACCCGGACGACCGGATTTGGCCACGATACTCACACCGGCCACCTGTCCCTGCAATAATTGATCAATTGACGTGGGAACCTTATTTTCAAACACTTCCCTCCCCACTACGGCCACGGAACCCGTGGTCCGTTTTTGAGTTGTCTGCGTGTACCCCGTGGAAACGACAACTTCATCCAGCTGCCCCACGGCCATCTTCAACATCACATTCACGCGTGTCTCCGTATCTGCCAGCTTGACATCCTGCGTTTCCATCCCGATAAAAGAAAACTGCAAAACTTGATACTCATCCGGCATATCCAAAACAAAATTCCCGGCAGCATCCGTTGAGACCCCCATTGTCGTTCCTTTAATCATTACCGTAACTCCGGGTAATGGCGCCCCATCCTCGTCTTTCACGCTTCCCTTGATCACCTTAAACTTCTGTCCGGATGATTCTTGCGGAGCCTTTTCCAACAAAATTATCCGATCTTGAATTCGATAACGTAACCCCGTTCCCTTCAACACGGCCTTCATTGCGCTATCCAAAGAAACTTCCTTGACATCAACCGTTATTCCCCCGAGATCCTTCACGAATTTCTCGTTGTATACAAAATTATACCCGGATTGCTTTTTGATCTCTTCAAGCACTTTAACCAATTTTTCATTTGTCACCTTCAAGGTTATCTTTTCCGGTGAATGTCCTGCCCAAAGGGTGCCTGATGCGAACAACAGCAGCATCAAAAATGCACAACTCTTGTTGAATTTCCTGAAAAAAAAACTTTTCTACCATCATTTTTACCTATATTTGTGTGTTATGTCTATATAACATTTTGCGTTAAAGAGATTAGGAAAGACCAATTAGCCTAATCTCTTTTCTTTTGTACATAGACGATTTTGCGTTCCACTTTAAATGATACGGAAGTTGAAGATTCAATCACGGCAAGCAACGACTCTAAGGGCACATCACTTGACACATCTCCGGTATAATACTCTTCCTCAAACACTTCTTCCCGGATAACGGTTACATCATAATACCGAGACACCCGTTTCAGAATTTCCGTCAACGAGGCATGCCTAAAACTGAAATTACCATTCTTCCAAGCAACATAATGTTCCGTGTCACACCTTGAAACTCGAATCTTAGCCTGCACGTCATACATATTCACTTCTGCCATATGCCCTGGGGTAATTATCCGGGATTCCCCTTTTCCTGCCGACACTTCCACGAGTCCCTCTACCAAAACAACAAAACTTTTTCCTTCATCCTCGTACGTGTTCACGTCAAAAGTTGTTCCCAGAACCTTCACATCCATCTTATCCGTACTCACGATAAAAGGACGGGTACTGTCTTTTGCAACCTCGAAATACCCCTCTCCATGCAAACTAACCTCTCTTTTATCTTTACCAAAAGACACAGGGTATTTTATTTTTGAATCTGCATTTAGCCACACTTTCGTCCCATCCGAAAGAACTAAATGGTAAAATGTCCCTTTCGGAATAATCAACTGGTTAAACTCCAACTCCTTCTTATGTAAAGAATCCGGTCGAACGTACTCTAAACGGTTCCCGGAATAAAGTTTTGTCCCTTTATCCAATTTTACCTCATCTTGCTCTACGTTCGAAATATCTACCACTTCCCCGGTTGACAACACGAGACAAACATTATTTTGCCGTCCCTGTTCTGCCAAAACAATACGTTCCTCTTTTGCACCTCCCAACCATAACCACAACCCACTTATTATCAACAAACAAATACTCGCTGCAACAGTCACTCCCACTCTTATATTTCTCTTTCCCTGCTGTTGCCGTTTCTTGAAATCTTCCCATTTCATATCAACATCCACCTCGTCATACCGTTTTTCTAACTCTTCCGTGGAAATTCTTTTCAAATTTAAAAAGACACGTTCTCCCTCCTTGGATTCATTCTTCCATGAATCCAACTGTCTTCTCTCCGAATCATCCAACCCTGTAATCCGTTCTTTACAGATTAATTTAGCTATGAATAAATACTGACTTATCTCTTTCATCTAACTTTCGTTTCCCAAATAACGATCGAGATAAAAAACAGTATAGGTGAAATTTTTATTTTTTTAGAAAAAACTATGACAACATGGTAATCATTAAAAATAAATGCCCCAATGATTTATTTAACTCCTTATAAGCAACTGATTTATGAAATTTTACAGTTGTTTCGCTTATCCCCATTTCCTCCGCAATCTCTTTATTCCTCTTGCCTTCTAAATGCAATTTTATCACGGCCTGCACTTGAGGAGTTAACGATTTAATCGCTTTATGAATCAAAAAACGGCTTTCTTCATCTATGATCGCCTGCATTAAATAATCACTTGTCTCCCGTTCCTTCGAATACTCACTTGAGTAACGTTCTTTGATCTTTTCATGACGAATATAGTCCAGACACTTGTTTCGAAGAGTTCGATAAATAAAAGCCTGCAATGCCACTTCAGAATCAAACATTTTCAAATGTCGGGACCAAACAATAATGAAAGTTTCCTGCACGATATCTTCCCGTACATACGAATCATCAATAAAACGAGAAGTAAAGGCAAAAAATTTGGGGAAATGCTCTTTAAAAAAGAGCTTAAAAACAAGCACTTCCCCATTTAAAAATCGAATATACTCACCTCGTTCCTTTATCATTAAACGATCGTTTAATCATTATCAATCAATACTGTTCATATCGATATTATCTAATCTCTGTCCCAAAAGATTTTCAATAAAATAATACCGAATAAGATTCACATAATATGGAGAACCCAAGCCGTGATCTGCCCCGGGAATAAGCATCAAATCAAAGCGTTTATTTGCCTGCATCAATGCATTAGCCAACCGGATCGTATGAGCCATGTGCACGTTAATATCCATATCTCCCGTTATCAAAAGCAACTTACCTTTCAAATTTTTAGCTAATTCAATCGTTGTAGGGATCTTGGATTCAAACGAATACACCACGCTATCCCGCTTTTCCACCTTCTTCTCATGCATTTTCACACCATGATAAGTTTCACCCCACCATTTCGTATATATATTATTATCATGATTACCGGATGCGGCAACCGCAACCTTATAGAAATCCGGATACGTCAGAATAGAAGCCGCAGCCATAAAACCACCCCCGGAATGTCCGTAAATACCCACCCGGTCCAAATCAATAAAAGGATATCGATTAGCCAACTGTTCGATCACGAACTTACAATCCGCCAAAGCATAATCCCTCAAATTCCCATACCCGAAACAATGGTAATTCCGTCCCCGGGTAAAACAACTGCCCCGAAAACCGACATTAATCACGATAAAACCCAACTGAGCCAAAGACTCGTTTCCATTATCATCCAACGTAAAGGACTGTGGAACAAAATTCTCTTGCGGCCCCGGGTACACGTTCACGATAATCGGATATTTACGTGTCGAGTCCATATCAAAAGGTCGATACATCACACCATAAAGATCCGTAATCCCATCAGCTGCTTTCACTTTTATCCGTTCCGGTTTCTTCCATCCCATCTCGTAAAGCAAACGCAAATCGGGACGTTCCAATTCCATGATTTTCCTTCCCTTCATGTCTCTTAATTCGGCAATAGGTTCTTGATCTGCCCGGGAATAACTATCAATCAGATATTTCCCGCTCTTGGCCAGATCAATCGAATGGAACCCGTCTCCAGGAGTTAACAACGTCAAATTGGAACCATCAAAATTCACTTTATAGAAAAGACGATATTCCGGATTAATTCCCTTCTCCCGGCCATACCCCTCAAACACGAAACTACGTCCCAACGTGTCCACCTCCGTGATTCTCCCGGCCATGAAATCACCCGTTGTCACCGGATTCTTTAACTGCCCGTCCTTGTTATAAAGATAATATTGCCCCCAACCCGAACGTTCCGACCACCAAAGAATATCCTCCCCTCCATTCAATATTCGACATTCAAATAATTGTTCTGTAAAATGTGGTTCACAACGTTCGTGAATAATTTCAAAAACCTCCCCCGTGCGAGTATCTACCCGACAAAGATCCATTTCATCACACGTCCGGCTCTTGCGGGTAAAATAAATATATTCCGGGTATTTATTAAAATCAAAAAGTATCACTTTTACCTCCTGATCCGGATATTTCGCGATATCAACCACGTGATGCGATCTTTTTTCTGCATTAAACAGATGTAAATCATACGTGTAGACATATTTTTCTCCCGGCATCGGGAATTTATAGGTTCTCAATGTCGGACGAGGTTCCGCCAAATGATCGATCAAATATCCCTCACCCACGTTCCGGCGATCCTGCCGCAAAGAATAGAACACCTTAGAATCCCCGGACCAAGTAATTGATGCTCCTTCCTTCTTGTCCGTATCCTTATCTCGTTGAAAAGAATAAGAATAATAACGTTCTCCATCCGTCGTCAACTGGTAAGAAGTCGTGTCTCCTTTTTCCTGCATATACACGTTATGCTTGTAAGCATACACCATATAATTACTATCTGGGGACCAACGCTGCCAATAAGGAACCCGACTAAAGCGATTCTCTTTTCTTTCCCGTGAATATTCTTTCAAGACATCACGTTTCACGTCGTATTCAAAATCTTTCCCGTACTTAGAAAACATCAATCGATAAGGATTATCCCTCTCGAAACGGAACCCTCCCAATTTAAAATTTCGGATATCTTCAGTTTTACCTGTCAATTCCGCTAATCTTGCAGCAAGTCGTTCCGTTGAAAATAATTCTTGCTTTTTCCCCTTCTTAGCATCTACCAAATAATACACCGTCCCGTCACCCGTCGTGTAATAATACCAGAAAAAATCAGAATTTCCGATCCACGAGGGATAAACCGATAAACTGTGGACATAATCAGAAAGATTCCTCTCGGAAAACTTGACACAAGCCCCAAAATTTGCCTTTTGTGCAAATACACTACTCCCCATCAAGAAGAGTAGTATGCATACAATACTTCTCATCATGTTTATTACATTTTGCGTTCTACATAAGCACGATTACACGGTAAAGACCAATAAACCATGAAACCGCTTGCCTCAAAAGTAACTCTTTTTTTCAACAAATTCCTGCCTATGCCTTAAAATAAAATAAGGATGTAACTTACCACACCCTTATTTATCAAATTCCGATACTGCTAATGATTCAAACATCACCACGACTTGTAGCTCGCCACTGACAATTAAATCCTCTCAAACTCCGGCAACACCATATCCAACCATTTACTTATTCGGGAATCCGTCTTTTCTGGTTCAAAATCCTCATCCAAAGGTAACCCCACAAACAAGTCATCAATCACGGCAGTGGAATCCTCGTACACATACCCATCCGTCGAAGTTTTCCCCACAAGTGTTCCGCCAAGTTCTGTTACTAACTCCGCCATGTACCCCATTCCATCTACGAAATTCTTCGGGTAGGTCACGTGATCCCCTAAACCGACAAGAGCCACAAACCGATCTTTCAAAGAAATTTTACGCATGCTCGGGAAGAACTTGGCCCAACGATCCCTCTGCTCCCTTTCCCATGTACTACGTCCCAAAGAAGAGCATACCAGTATCAGATTTTTATAATCTAACAACTTGCCAACCTGAATATCATTCACGCAAAACATATCCACCTTATCCGCCCCGATCTTCTTCTTCAGCATCTTGGCAACCCGGTGAACACTTCCTCCTGCGGGAGAATAAAAAATCCCCAACCACTTCATCTCGCTAGTCCGCTCATCCAGTAAATAGTTCCCTTCCAAGTCGGCAGTTAAACGTAAAGTAGTATCATTTTTCACGCCCTCTTGCATTGTCCCCGATTTCTTTTGTTCAATCTTATTCTTATCCATAAAAATATAGTTTATAGTGATTAAACCTTATTATCAACTATAAACTATACGGTAAGAAAGACGAAAAGTTATAGACGCCTATTTTTTATGCGTGGCAATAGCCAACAAAACTCCCAGGACAACCCCTAGCAAGGCTGCAAATAAAACCCGCATATCACCCGGCAACAAGAACGTAATCGTATGAGCCGGGAACCAAAAAAAAGGAATTGTTTTCTTGAAAACGAAATTCCATTGCACCCGCCAATTCAAATTGGCCATAATCTCCCCCATCTGTATCGGGGTAAAAAAACCGGCTAACGTTCCGCCGTGAGTCAATATATGTGTATCCGTAATCTTATGCAATGTCATAAAAACGGGAGCAAAAATCGTGTTCTGCGCCACAGATATACAAAAAGCCACGAACACTTTATCCCACGACAAACTCTCCCCCATCACGGTAATGGCATTTTCCATCCCCATCGTCTTCAAAAAAAACGGAACCCCACTTGAGAAAATCGTCATGGCCATACTGATTCCCATCCCCAGAAATCCCCACACGATAGCACGAGGCCAGATCCCGAAACCTTTCCGGTTATACACCCCCGCACTTATCCTCAACCCGATACATTCTCCCAATGTCGATAAGATCGCAAACTTCAAAAAGCTCATAATCATACCATGCTCGGCATTAAATGTTTTATAAAAAGAATACACGGAATCAGACACGAAGAAAGGCAACAGGCATACGATTACACACCCGATAACTATAAAATCACTTTTTTTCATCACACATACTTTACCTATCCTCCGGAAAACCACGCCATTCCGGGGAGTCTTAAACATTATTTTTCAGCACTCTCGCTTGACGCATCCACGTTCTCACCTAAGCCTTGGTTCAACTGGGCGTCTTCATTCACTTCCTCTTTGGGAGAGGAATAGAAAAAATCAAACCCTTTTTTCCAACTACTGCTTATACGACCAAAACTTAGGAGTATCGCCAATAGCAATACTCCTATTATAATGATCATTCTTCTCTCTTCCTGGTTATAATTTTTCCAAGATTTCATGAGAAATCCCTATTTTTCAATACGGATACGAGCATCTACAGCCACCACGTTATCTTTATTTCCTAATAACGGGTTCAAGTCCATCTCGAAGATTTCCGGGGCAACTTTCACCAAAGCGGAAATTCTCATCACGGCCTCGGCAAACTTATCCTCGTTCACAGGTTCCTGTCCACGAACACCTTGTATAATCTTGTAAGATTTCAACTCTTTAATCATACCATGAGCCTCGTCTTTAGACATCGGGGCCAATCCGGCCTTCACGTCCTTCAACACCTCAATAAAGATACCTCCCAATCCGCAAAGTACCATGTGACCAAACTTATCGTCCCGTTTAGCACCGATAAACACTTGCGTTCCGCTCAACTGTTGAGCCAACATGATCGCGTACGTATCCTTGATCTGCATCATCCGCTTAAACTCACGACGAACGGTTTCTTCGTCGTTCACGTTCAACACGACTCCACCAACATCCGACTTGTGAATCGGTCCGACAACTTTCATTACCAAGGGGAACCCGATCTCTTTCGCCATCTTAACAATTTCCTCCTCGTTATCAGACACACCCTCTTTAGCTCTCGCTACCCTGGCAGCATCCAACAAGGCATGAATCTCGTCCGGAGACAAATAACCGTTTTGGGCGTTATCCACCACCTCACGGATTTTCTTCACGTCCATATCCGGCATTTCAAAATGTTCCGGTTGCGGAGCCGGAGTCTTGTAAATCTTACACAAAGCATTTCCAAACAGCACCTCGTCCGGGAAATAAACACGGCCTTTAGATACAAACTCCGCAATCTCGTCCTTCACAATCTTGGAAGAAGGGAAAATCGGGAAAATCGGTTTCTTGCTAGTCTTCATCTTCTCGTCAAGTACCCTGTACACGTCAAACACGGGGAACAAACCGGGGCTACCGAAGATAACTGCCATCCCGTCAATATTATCAAAATCCTGATCACAAGCATCTAGAATATATCCTAACTGTTCAGCTGTACCCGTTGCCAAGAAGTCGATCGGGTTACCCACAGACGACCCGGCAAACAATTTCGCCAACAACTCCTGCGCTTTCTCACCTTCAATATGTGGAACATCCATTCCACCGTTAGAAAGAGCATCCGTCAACATAACGGCAGGTCCACCGGCATGAGTCACGACAGCCATATTACGACCTTTCATTTCCGGATGCATGAAAATTCCGGCAACAGTCATCAACTCGTCACGCCCGTTGCAACGCACGATTCCCGCCTTGCGGAACAAAGCCTCCACGGCAACATCCGAACTGGCCAAAGCACCCGTGTGAGAAGAAGCGGCACGACTTCCAGCAGCAGAACCTCCTGACTTAACGGCAGCGATCCGGCATCCCTTGCGAATCAAAGAAGATGCGTGCTTTAACAACTTCTCCGGCTTCTCGATACTCTCCACGTATAATAATTTTACTCGAGAACTCGTCTTCGGATCGAACGACTCGTCCATGTATTCCAAAATCTCCTCTACGCCTAATTGAGCTGAATTACCCACGGAATACATACTGTTGAACTTGATCCCTTTTTGCATTCCGGAGTCCATAATAAACAATGCCGTCGCACCAGAACCGGAAATCAAATCCACCCCTTGCGGGTTCAGTTCCGGAATCGGACTTGTGAACACGCCACTATAATGGTTTGTCAAAACACCGATACAGTTCGGTCCGATCAAAGATCCACCTACTGAATTAATCGTCTCCACAATTTGACGCTCCAGCTTGGCTCCCTCCTCGTTTTCTTCATGGAATCCGGCTGAGAGGATAATAAATGCTTTCGTGTTCTTCTGTTTTGCAAGTACCTCCACGGTTGACGGACAGAATTTAGCAGCAATCGCTAAAATAGCACAATCCACCTCCGGAAGATCCTTCACGTCACGACACGCTGTGATTCCCTGCACTTCATCCATCTTTGGATTCACCACGTAAAGTGAACCTTTGAAGTTCCCATCTTGCAAATTCCGTAACACGGCACCCCCGGGCTTGTGAATGTCGTCAGAACCACCCACAACCACAATGCTCTTTGGCTCAATCAATTGTTTTGCTATCATAATATTTCGATTTATTTTTAACTTCCTCTTTAATTTCAAATGGATGATCGCTATTACAATCATCCATTTGAAGTTTTTTCGTTTCTATATATTATTGAAGAATGTCAGAAACTCCTGTACTTTCTGTACCATCTTCTTCGAACCCGTGTATAACGGCACCCGCTGGTGGAGAGCCTCCGGCTTTATCTCCATGATTCGTTGCTCCCCGTCCGTGGCCAATCCTCCGGATTGTTCGGCGATAAACGCCATCGGGTTACACTCGTACAACAATCTCAATTTTCCTGTCGGATGAGAACTTGTTTGCGGGTAAAGAAATACTCCACCTTTCAACATATTCCGGTGAAAATCGGCCACCAAAGACCCAATGTAACGAGATGTGTAAGGCCGATTCGTTGCCTCATCTTTTTCCTGACAATACTTGATGAACTTTTTCACACCCACGGGAAAATTCACGTAGTTACCCTCGTTGATGGAATATATCTTTCCACTTTCCGGTGTCTGCATATTCGGGTGAGACAAACAGAACTCCCCGATAGAAGTATCCAGCGTGAAACCATTCACCCCGTTACCGGAAGTATACACTAACATGGTTGATGATCCGTAAATCACATAACCGGCAGCCACCTGCTCTGTTCCGGGCTGGAAGAAATCGTCCATCACAAGCGGTTCCCCGATTGGAGAAATACGTTTATAAATAGAGAAGATCGTACCCACAGAAACATTCACGTCAATATTTGACGATCCATCCAGTGGATCCATACAAATAATGTACTTCCCATCCTTACTTAATCCCTCCTCGAAAACCACAATGTCTTGATTTTCTTCGGTAGCCACCCCACAACACTCGCCACTCGCCCTCAACTCATCCATAAAAGTTTTGTCGGCATAGACATCCAACTTTTGTTGGTCCTCTCCTTGCACGTTGATTGAACCCACCTTTCCAAGTATATCCACCAAACCAGCCTTATTAACCTCCCGGTGAACTTTTTTGGCAGCGATACCTATGTGGTGCAAAAGTCGTGAAAATTCTCCGGTAGCCCCGGGAATCTCGGCTTGCCGTTCAATAATAAATTGATTTAAAGTTGTAACTTTATGCATTATCATGGTTATGTGTTTTAATTTTTTTGCAAATATAGAGTTATAATCTTTAATTTAAAAGGTTTGCGGGTTTTATTCCGTTTCTTCCTTTCTCATGACATATCATCCATATTGACAATCAAGTCCATCTTAAAAGATTACGTCGATTCACCACGAGAAGTTTCATCAATAGGCACGAACGGCACGGACTCCTGCCAGACTCATCTTAGTATATGGATATACCGTTTTCCCTATTTTATCAGGACCAATATAGTGCGTAGGTTCCCCTCCCTTCTCTGTAGAACTCCCATACAATTCAACAAAAGATATTGGATCTCCTAATTGTTCTTCAATTTTCACATTCAACATATCTTTATTAGCCACAATACACCTTATTTCATTATATGCCGGAAAATACCATCCATCTCCCAGATCACGACAAGATACAAATGCCGGGTAATTATCCAATTTATCACTATTTATTTCGATGAAATTTTCCAATGCAATCATATTTATTTTACCATTATTTTCATCACTCGCTCCCACTGATACCTTTTCTCCTTTGGCTCTATTTACACACCAAGCCAATTTCCCCAATGCCTTATTTGACACCATCCGCCCCCGATAAGCATTTCCCCCTTTTACATCCGTCACAAAAGAAGATGTATTTTCATCGTATCCCATCACCTCTCCTACTGCAAAAATCACCCCATCACCCCAAACATCCCCAACTTTCGGGGCCACCAAAGACAACTCATCTAAATTATCCCCCAGTAACTCCTTACCCTTAAAATAATAATCAAACTCATCTCCCGCCTCCGTGTAAAAATGAGCTTTATTCAATCGCAACGTTCCTCCCTTCTTTTCCCTCGGGAACATAAATTCTATCTTATTATTTATCACGGGGATATTCAACTTTTCATGGACTTTATTTTCAGAAGACAAATACAAATCCGCCCGATTCACGATCACACCACTCGCAACATCCGTCAACGTTGCCACCACATTCTGCCCCTCTTCAAACACGATATGAATCGGTGGTTCCGATTCATCCCAATCTTCAACCCGAGTACTAATCACCACATCTTTATCCCCAGCTCCCGGATATTGATTTACCAAAATATCACATTTATACAATTTCCCTTTTTCCAATGACATCCCACTTGCTGGTACCGAATACGACCTTTCTTTCCCATCTTGAACAAAACGAAATAAAACATCCCCACCTTTAACCTTCTGAGGCAAAACAATCACCATTGATTCATTTGCCGGTTGCGCCTGTATATCATCAACAGCATCCCCCAACACCAGTTCACCCGTGGTCACGTCAAAATTCCCTTCCAAAACAACGTTTAAAACCTCAAGGGTCGTTATCTGCTCCAAATCAACCGTCCCCGGAGTATCTGTTCTAAAACGGAATTGCAGCTTTGCAAACTGATGACTAAAATTCAATGAGATAGCCTTATCTGTTGCCCGATGACGTTCTTCCGACTTCACGTATAAAAAATCAGATCTCAATAGAGCATCCTCCGACATCTGTTCTTCCCCTACCCTCACAGACACATTTAAAAGATCCGCGGGATTACCTTCCATTCCCCTGCAATAAAAACCATATACATTTATCGGATTATCCGGGTACACGTGCTTTTCCCCATCTCCAAAATTTATATTTCCATCCGTATCACTACTCATCTGGTAAAAATCCTCACTTGCAGGCAATTTTAATCCTTCTTCATCCTGCTCCACGATATACAATTGCACCTTATCCCCGCCACTCAATCCCACCCTCGACTCGAACAAATTAACTTGTTGCAACTCTAGCACATTCCCTCTAAAACAAATTTCCCGTTCATCTGACTCATCTGATACAATTCGGGTACAACCAAGAAATACACATAAACACACAATACTACCCAACCAGACTTTTTTCATAATCACATACATTTTTAGTTAATAATTTCACTCACCGATCACCAAAACCAGAATATGCAACAAATATACTAAAATAACACTAAATAGCAAGTTTTACAATAAAACCAATTTCTAATTATTATCAAGGCTGAAATTCGAAGAATATATTCCATCAATAATTGTATACAAACGACGTAACACGTTCATTAAAAAACATTCCATAGAAACACATCTTTAACATCTTAGTTTTGCACTTTACAATTTAAAATTTACTTTTGTTTCGTGTTACTTTTTAATCCGTATCCAAATGAAAGTTTTTAAGTTCGGGGGAGCATCCGTGAAAGATGCAGTAGGAGTAAAAAACCTCTCTTCAATCATCCATCAACAACATGGACAACTTATCGTGGTCGTTTCAGCTATGGGAAAAACGACTAATTTGCTAGAAACATTATGCAACGCCTATTTTCATCAAGATCCGAAAGCAACTGCTATCATGAAAGAACTAAAAAACTTTCATCTGGATATTGTAAATACCCTGTTCCCCTTAAATGCCCCGGTCTACAAACACTTGGAAGAATTATTTACCAACCTAGAAAACATACTGACAAGCGAATCATCACTATGCTATGACTACGAATACGATCGCATCATTTGTTTCGGAGAACTGATCTCCACGACCATTATCTCCGACTATTTAAAAATGGAAGGAATCGAAAATCAATTCATTGACATCCGGAAATTCCTCAAAACCGATCAAAACTATCGCAATGCGAACATTGATCTGGAACTCTCCGAACAGCTCTGTAAAGAAACATTTGATTTCAAGGCATCGTCCATATTCGTCACCCAGGGTTTTATCGCCGGAACCCGCACCAACCAAACCACGACCTTAGGACGGGAAGGGTCGGATTACACGGCTGCCCTTTTAGCTAACTTGCTAAATGCCGAAGACGTGACGATCTGGAAAGACGTACCGGGAGTGATGAATGCCGACCCGAAAGAATATGAAAAAGCACAAGTGATCAGCAGAATGTCCTATAAAGAGGCCATAGAGCTATCCCATTTCGGGGCTAAAGTCATTCACCCGAAAACCATAAAGCCAATCCAGAATAAACAGATCCCCCTCTACGTGAGATCGTTCCTACATCCGGAATCCGAGGGAACCGTGATACAAGAAATTGACGAACACCTAAAGTTACCGCCAATCTACATTAACAAGGAAAATCAATGCTTGTTGACCCTTACCCCTCGAGACTTCTCTTTTATTGCGGAAGAAAAATTAAGCCACATATTCGCCGTGCTGGCCCAATATAAATTAAAACTGAACTTGATGCAAAACTCCGCCATCAGCTTCTCTTTCTGCGTGGATTGCAACAGCGCCGTGTTCAACGAATTTCTGGATCAACTCCGGGAAGAATTCGAGGTACGCTACAACCAAGACGTGAAACTCATCACGATCCGCCATTACAACGAGGAAATCATCCGGGAAATAATCGGAGATATCCCCTCGCTAGTTGAGCAACGTAGCCGGACAACTGCCCAGTTCGTGCTAAGGAATCATGTATTACAATAACTTCTGCAACATGAAACATAAAACGCTGTCCATCATCATTCCCGCCTATAACGAAGCCCGAACTCTTTTCATGTTATTGGAAAAAGTTCACCACACTCGACTGGTTGAAAATATCCAAAAAGAAATTATCGTTATAAACGACTGCTCGAAAGACGAAACGGAAGCCGAGATTCAGCGTTTCATGGAAACGTATCCCGATTGCCCCATTCAATACCACAACCAACCTTATAACCAAGGTAAAGGAGCAGCTTTACGGATTGGAATTCAAAAAGCCAGCGGAGAGTGGACCGTTATACAGGATGCAGACCTCGAATACGAACCGGAAGACTTTAACCCGTTACTGACATGGATGATCGAACACGACGGGAAAGTTATCTACGGGTCCCGGTTTCTAAACAAAGCGAACAAACACTCCTACCAACGATTCTATTTCGGCGGCAGGCTATTATCCATCATCACGAATATTCTGTACGGGCAACACTTGACGGATGAACCGACCTGTTACAAAATGTTCGACACGACACTACTTAAATCCATCCCGTTAAAATGCACCGGATTCGAATTCTGTCCGGAAGTAACAGCCAAAGTCTGTCGCAAAGGATACAAAATAAAGGAATTACCGATCCACTATTATCCCCGGAGCATTGATGAGGGCAAAAAAATAAACTGGAAAGACGGGGTCATTGGCATATGGACTCTTATTAAATATCGTTTTTAATTTAAAGAATAATTTTCGTATGGGAATTTTTAATAAAATAAAACCGACTACATGGATTTATCTCTGCCTCGCAATCATCGTGTGGGTATTCGTTGTGAATTACCTGGAAATATTTGACTTCAAACCGGATCTGAATGGAGATAACGTTTATTATTATGCCCTAGGAAGAGCCATTGCTGCCGGGAAAGGCTATACGAATATCATGTTTCTGGAAGAAACCCCTCATTCCCATTTCCCACCGGGTTACCCCCTGTTTAACGCGGGGATTTTACTTTTCACCCATTCCTACACGGCTTTAAAAATAGCAAACGGTATCTTATTCGGATTGTCCATCCTAATCCTTTTTTTCCTCTTGAAAAAGATTTCAGGGAATTTATTCGTCGCCCTATCAACCTGCTTATTATGCTCTATGCAGCAGGCATTACTACGTTACGCCACGATTGTCATGAGCGAAATGCTATTTACCTTCCTCACGCTGGGAGTCCTGTACCTGATCTCACTGATCGACATGAACCACCTGTTCTGTAAAAAACGCCCACGTTCCCAGATTATTTATTTCATTCTGATGATTATCGCGCTGAATTACATCTATTTTGTCCGAACCATGGGGACATCCATCATTCTGGCAATAATGATTTACCTTGGTATTCTTTGCGTCCAAAAAGGTCTCACGCTCCTCAAAAGCAAGCGTAAAAATGACGAGACAACCGTACAGACTGGCAACAAACAAGCCCTGTTCAGCCACCTCATTATCCTATGCGTGGTCATAGCATCTTTTGCAGGGGCGAAAACAGCCTGGGACATGCGGAACAAAAGTATTGGGGTCACGAGTAGCGATTACCTCAAAGACTTCAAAAAGAAACCCAAAGGTGAAACCATGACCACATTCTCGGACTGGACAGAACGTATCGAAAATAACTTGGTCAGCTACGTGGGTAAATGGATTCCCACAGCGATTATTTCCGATGAGCCCGGATTTGATGAAAAAGTAACCACATCCGGACTAATCGAGGGCATTTGCATCTTAATCATCGTCCTACTCGGATTGATCACACTAAAAAAAATGCAATTACTCCTGTTCCTGTACATCGGAATCACAATGACAGTACTTATGATCTGGCCGGAACAATACGCCGGACACCGCTATTTTATCGGGATCATTCCCCTTTTCATATTCCTGTTCCTGAACGGTTGCCTCGAAATCATGAACACGATCACCAAAAAACTTTCACTTGGCAAGTACCAACACGTGATTCCCGCGGGAGGACTAATCGTGTTCCTCGTGTTCTTCATGTTTCCACACTACGCAAAAGCCTTGAAACCGCAACAGAATTTCGCAACATACAAGCAATGGAATGAAAAAATTGCCGATGCAGCCTTCGTGGAGTACATCTATGCCATCAACTGGTGTAAAAAGAATTTACCCGAAGAAGCCCGTATCGCCTGTCGGAAACCGGAACTTTTTTACCTCTTTTCAAGCGGTAGAAAATCGACCTCTTTTCCCCAGTATGCCGAACCAGATGACCTGTTCAACCGATTCCAAGAACAAAAAATCTCTCACGTGATCATCGACCGCTGGTTCCGCCACGGGTATGTCACCGTGTACCCCATGGTCCAGAAATACCCGGATTATTTTAGGCCGCTCATCCAGATCGGGCAGAACACAAAACAGCAACTCCCCACGTTGATTTTCCAATTTTTGCCAGGAGGCCAGCCACAAGTTCCGTAACTTAGTTCAAAGAAAAACGAATAATACTTCTCATGTCTGGTAAAAAAAACGACATGAGAAGGTATATTACAGAACAACAAACCGTTGCCCCGAAAATTAAATGCCATAATCCATTATCATATCCTCATCAATAATAGACCTCTTCCATGTAAAGCGCTATTAAAACACTATTAAATCCATATTAAAACGCTATATAAAATAGCGTTCTATTAGAATTTTAATAGGATGTTAAAATTACTCTATATGTAACACTTCATGTATTGCTATTCTATTCATCTTGAAATGATTTAGAAAAACGGCATCAAGACATAACCACTAATCCTAAACGTCTTTTACTCCCCCTTAAAAGAATGAATGCACGAAAAAAAGAAGAGGATTTCCAGTTTCACAAATAAATGGTATATTTGCAACTTGATTTTTTAAATGTGCAAATAAGTAATATCTTAAAATCAGGAGTCACGATGGACAAAAAATTCCAAGAGTACAAAGGTTTGGATCTCTCTCAGGTTAACAAGGATGTCTTGAAAGAGTGGGAATCAAACAATACCTTCGAGCAAAGCTTGAAGAATAGAGAGGGGCACCCCTCGTTTGTCTTTTTCGAAGGTCCCCCTTCGGCAAACGGGATGCCAGGTATTCACCACGTAATGGCTAGAACGATTAAAGATATTATTTGCAGATACAAAACTTTACAAGGATTTCTCGTTGAGCGAAAAGCCGGTTGGGATACACACGGGTTACCTGTTGAACTGGGTGTTGAAAAGAAACTCGGTATCACGAAAGAAAATATTGGGAAAACGATTTCCGTGGCCGACTACAACAAAGAATGTCGTTCCGATGTTATGAAATTCACCCGTGAATGGGAAGATTTGACGAACAAGATGGGTTACTGGGTAGATATGAGCAACCCGTACATCACCTACGACAACCGCTACATCGAAACCTTATGGTATTTGTTGAAACAATTGTACGAGAAAGATTTCTTGTACAAAGGGTACACGATACAACCCTATTCCCCCGCTGCCGGAACAGGATTAAGCACGCACGAGTTGAACCAACCGGGATGCTATCGGGACGTGAAAGACACGACATGCGTAGCTCAATTTAAAGTGATTCGGGACGAAAAATCGGAAAAATTGTTCGCTTTCAGCGATGAGGTATATTTCACCGCTTGGACAACCACGCCCTGGACGTTACCCTCCAACACGGCATTGGCCGTGGGCCCGAACATCACGTATTTGGAAATAAAAACTTATAATCCTTATACATTCCGCCCGGTAACCATTATCATGGCGAAAGATCGTTTCAGCGCATACTTCAACCCAAAAGCAGAAGGTATCGCCTTGGAAGATTACAAGGAAGGAGATAAACTGATCCCTTATCAGATTGTGGCCGAATATAAAGGGCCGGAGCTGGAAGGCATACGTTACGAGCAACTTTTGCCCTGGATGCAACCCATGGGAGATGCGTTCCGTGTAATCCTCGGTGATTACGTTACCACGGAAGACGGTACCGGAATCGTGCATATTGCCCCGACTTTCGGAGCCGATGACGACCGGGTGGCCAAAGTGGCCGGCATTACCCCCTTGCAATTAATTGACAAGGAAGGTAGCAAACAACCCATGGTAGACAAACGGGGACGCTTATTCCGAATCGAAGACATTGACCCGGAATACTTGAAAAATAATGTCAACACGGATTTATACGGTGAATTCGCCGGAAGATTCGTGAAGAACGCCTACGACCCGACTTTAACTGAAAATGATCCGACTCTTGACATCGATTTAAGCATCTTGTTAAAACGGGAGAACAAAGCGTTCAAGGTTGAGAAACACGAGCATAATTACCCGCACTGCTGGAGAACCGATAAACCGGTGCTTTACTACCCGTTAGATTCTTGGTTCATCAAAACGACAGCAGTCAGGGATCGCATGATCGAACTGAACAAGACTATCAACTGGAAACCCGCCAGCACAGGTGAAGGCCGTTTTGGAAAATGGCTAGAGAATCTGGTAGACTGGAACCTTTCGCGCTCCCGTTACTGGGGAACTCCCCTACCGATATGGGTTAGCGAGGATGGAACTGAAAAAAAATGTATCGGTTCGGTTAAAGAATTAGTTGAAGAAACAGAAAAAGCGATACAGGCAGGAATCATGAAGGAGAACCCCTTCAAAGATTTCAAGGTGGGAGACTACTCGAAAGAAAATTACGAGAAAATCGACCTGCACCGCCCATACGTGGACGATATTATACTGGTTTCTCCCACCGGACAACCCATGTACCGGGAGAAAGATTTGATCGACGTGTGGTTCGATTCGGGAGCCATGCCTTACGCGCAAGTACATTACCCGTTCGAAAATAAAGAATTGATCGACAATCGGATACACTTCCCGGCTGATTTCATCGCCGAAGGGGTGGATCAAACTCGCGGTTGGTTCTTCACATTACACGCTATCGCAACCATGGTGTTCGATTCCGTGGCATTCAAGAATATCATATCCAATGGACTGGTACTTGATGCCAAGGGAAACAAGATGTCCAAACGTTTGGGCAATGCCGTTGATCCTTTCGACACGATCGAGAAACAAGGGTCCGACCCCTTGCGTTGGTACATGATCACGAACTCTCAACCATGGGATAACTTGAAATTTGACATCACCGGGGTGGAAGAAGTGAAACGTAAGTTCTTCGGGACTCTGTATAACACGTACAGTTTCTTCGCCTTGTACGCTAATATCGACAAGTTCACGTATGCAGAAGCTGAAGTTCCGTTTAACGAAAGACCGGAAATCGATCGTTGGATTCTTTCTCTATTAAACAGCTTGATTAAAGAGGTAACCGAGGCTTACGAGAAATACGAACCGACACGGGCCGGACGGGCCATACAGGATTTCGTAATCGAGAACCTGTCGAACTGGTACGTACGTCTTTCCCGTAAACGTTACTGGGGTGGCGAGCAAACCACCGATAAACTGTCGGCTTACCAAACGTTATATACCTGCTTGGAAACCGTGGCAATCTTGTCCTCACCCATAGCACCGTTCTATATGGATCGCTTATTCACGGACTTGAACAAGGTTACGGGACGATACACGACGGACGTTCACCTGGTAGATTTCCCGGTAGCTGACGAATCAATGATTGACAAGCAACTGGAAGAACGGATGAATATGGCCCAACAAATTTCTTCCATGGTACTTGGACTGAGACGCAAAGTTCAAATCCGGGTAAGACAACCGCTATGCAAACTGCTGATCCCGATCCTGAATGACGAGATGACCACCCAACTGGATGCCGTGAAGAACATCATTCTGTCGGAAGTCAACGTGAAGGAGATCGAATACATCACCGACACGGCGGGAATCTTGGTAAAGAAGATCAAGCCAAACTTCAAGCCCCTAGGACCGAAATACGGTAAATACATGAAACAAATTTCCGCTCTCGTGGCAGAAATGAATCAGAATGACATTTACAATTTCGAAAAACAAGGAACTTATTCTCTGGAAGTGGGAACAGAAACGCTGGAACTGACACTGGAAGACGTGGAAATTTTGTCGGAAGACATCCCGGGCTGGTTAGTGGCCAACGAGGGACGTCTCACGGTTGCCCTAGACATCAACATCACGAAAGAATTACGTGAAGAAGGTATCGCTAGGGAGTTGATTAACCGAATCCAGAACTTGAGAAAAGAGAGTGACTTCAACGTGACAGACAAAATTGATCTTCACATCGGGAAACATAAAGAGATCAACGAGGCTGTCGAGAACTTCAAGGCGTACATCGCCAGCCAAGTTCTGGCAGAGAATGTTACGCTAATAGATAAAGCCGAAGACGGTGCCCAACCCATCGAGATCGACGACATACAAACGTTTATTAAGATCCAGAAAATGTAACCTCTTCCCCTTGTTACAAGTAAAAGTGGATATTTTTCCACGAGAAAGATTACATAGCGGATTTTTTATTAACTTAGACAAAAACTTTACAACTATGGCCGAGAAAACTAGATATTCGGATGAAGAGTTGCAGGAATTCAAAGAATTGATTCTTGAAAAACTCGAAAAGGCGAAGAGAGATTACGAGGTGCTGAAAGCCTCAATCTCTGGTAGCGACGGGAATGACATTGCCGATACATCTCCCACTTTTAAAGTATTGGAAGAGGGAGCATCTGTGCTTTCCAAAGAGGAAGCTGGGCGGCTCGCTCAAAGGCAGGCAAAATTCATTGCTCACCTGGAAGCTGCGTTAGTACGAATTGAAAATAAAACTTACGGGATCTGCCGGGTAACCGGAAAACTGATCTCCAAAGAAAGATTACGCGCCGTACCTCATGCAACATTGAGTATGGATGCCAAAATGGGACAAGACTCTTAATCGATTTTGCGATTAAGAGTCGCTTTAAAATTTAATCACACAGATGAGCACGCGGAAAAAACTTATTATTTTTATTATCTCCCTATTAGTCATTGATCAAGTCGTTAAAATCTGGATCAAGACCCATATGATGATCGGAGATGAATTCAGTGTCTTCGGAGACTGGTTCAAAATTCACTTTATTGAAAATAACGGGATGGCCTTCGGGATGGAACTCGGAGGTGGCAAGTGGGGAAAAACCGTTTTAAGTGTATTCCGCTTAATTGCCGTGGTGGGTATCGCTTGGTACCTGGGACGCCTCATCAAAGAAAAAGCTCCCATGGGAGTGATTCTCTCTTTCGGGTTAATTTTCTGCGGAGCTGTGGGTAACATCATCGATAGTGCATTCTACGGGATGATTTTCAGTGACAGTTATTCACAAGTGGCAACCTTGTTCCCTCACGGGGGCGGGTATTCCTCGTTCCTGCACGGGAAGGTGGTAGATATGCTTTATTTTCCACTTTACGAAGGTTTTCTTCCTCAATGGATTCCCATCTGGGGAGGTGATTTTTTCGTGTTCTTCCGCCCGGTATTTAACCTAGCCGACTCTTATATCACAATAGGTGTATTTATCTTGTTGCTTTTCCACCGAAAGTTTTTCGCCTCGAAAAAGTAAGTAGTCAATCCTTAAAAAAATGTTATAGCGGACGATAAAAAGAGGCTTTTAGGCCTCTTTTATTAAAAAAATAAGTTAATGTTAAACCATAGAATAACAGCATTAGGCTTTCTTTCCTACATTGCAACTTTATTTACCAATATTTATTGTTGAATTTATGAAAAGCCTTATTTCCATTGTTGCATTTTTGATGCTTAGTTTCACGGCATTCTGTCAAGGAGGCGTGAATTTCGAGCATATCACGTTTGATGAAGCATTGGCTAAAGCCAAAGCAGAGAACAAACTCGTTTTCATGGATTGCTATACCTCATGGTGCGGTCCTTGCAAGTACATGTCAGAAACCATCTTCCCGCAGGAAAAAGCCGGAGAATTTTTCAATCCTAAATTTGTTTGCGTAAAATTTGATATGGAAAAAGGAGAAGGTCCTGAACTAGGTAAAAAATTTGGAGTCAGAGCCTACCCGACATTCTTAATTCTTCGTCCCGATGGATCGGTACAACACAAAGTGGTTGGCGGCGGAGATCTGGAAGGATTCATCGCAAGAGTTGAAAAAGGACTGAATGAAAAGACCTCTCTCGATTATTTGAACAAATTGTACGAGAAAGGAAAAATGAACAAGAAACAACTCATGGTTTACCAGATCGCATTGAACGATGCTTATGAACAAGCAAAAAGCGAAAAAGTAGGAGAAGAGCTGAATAAAATACTGAAAGACAAAGACAAAATGAAAACGGAATTCTGGCCTATTCTCGAAGAAAGTCCCTACGGTTCTGATAATTTCAAACTTGTCGTAAACGACCTTGCCACGTTCAATAAAAATATCGGCAAAGAAAAAGTAAATACTTACCTCTATGGTAATTATAGTCAGGCTATTGACAATACCACTCGTCGTAACGCGAAAGAACCCGCTAAAACACTTGAGCAAATTCGCCAGGAATTAACCAATATTGACTTGGAAAATAAAGATCAATTGATGAGCAAGATAGAGTTGGCTCAAGCTACGATTGACCAGAACGTAGATAAAATTATTTCTCTCGCAGAACAAGCAGCAGATGCCAAGAGCGAAGAACTATGGTCTATTGTAAACGCCTTAAACTCGATCAGTTCCAAGGTGAGCAAAGCGGAAGCCGGTCGTATTGTAGCATTAGGTGATAAATTCATTGCCAATAGCCCGGAAAACGGGAAAGCCTACATGACAAACTTCTTTGAAAAATTCAAGGTTGCAGCACATGTTGGCGTATATTTCTACGAGTTAAGCTATGAAGATGCCTTGAAAATGGCAAAACAACAAGGGCGCAAACTTTTCATTGACTGTTACACGACTTGGTGCGGACCTTGCAAGTATATGTCAGAAACCGTATTCAAACAAGAAAATGTGGGTGATTTCCTAAATCAGAACTTCATCTGCTTAAAATATGATATGGAAAAAGGAGAAGGCCCCGAATTAGCTAAAAAATTCGGTGTTCGTGCCTACCCAACTTTCGTGATCGTAAACCCAGACGGAACCATTCGTCATAAACTTGTCGGTGGTGGTGAAGGTGAGAAATTCATAGAGAGGGTGAAGGAATCTTTCGATGACAACAAAGCTTTAGGGGCTTTAGATGCAAAATACAATAGCGGCAATAGAGATAAAGCATTTTTATCTCAATACGCTCAAGTAATGGTAGCTAATTACGATCCAAACGCAAAAACCATCGTGGACGAATTATTGAAAATTTCTACCGACGAAGAAAAATTATCAGAAGATTACTGGTTCATTTTCGGTAATAGTGAATTAAGCCCGAAAGATTCAGAAGCAGCAAAATTTTTGACCGATAACCGGAGCAAATTCAACGAAACCATTGGCAAGGAGAAAGTCGATAGCCGTTTGAGTGAAGGCCTTTTCCGTGAAATATTAATGGTTATCGCCGGACGTGGTCAAAAAACCGATGTAAAACGTTTAGATGCTATCGGACGAGAAGTAAAAGCACTGAAGTTATCAAACGAGAAAACCTTACTGTCCTCTTTAGCCATCGCAAAGGCAGTGAAGACAGAAAGTATAGACAAGATCTTGACAGCTTGCGAGAAAGAACTCCCGAAACTGGGAAAAGATTCTCAAATGATAGCTTACTATTTATCCGGTTCATTAGCAAAAGCAAATGACACACAAAAAGCCCGTTGGCAAAAAATAGTTCAAGCGAACACGGGGAAATAAACTCCGGAATACTTATAATAATATATTCGAAGAGGATGTTTCCCAGGAACATCCTCTTCGCTATTTTGGAGAGAGTTTTTTACTAAAAAATGAGTAGAGTTTTTCATTTTCAATTGTTTTACGTAAGTTTGCACCCTAATTTTAGGACGAACAGCTTAAAAAAAGCGATAAATCCGTTTCGGAAGGAAACGGAAATGTAAAAGAAAATCGTATATGATTGAAAATTTAGTAATTGTCGAGTCTCCGGCTAAAGCCAAGACTATTGAACGTTTTTTAGGAGAGAATTATGTTGTAAAATCTAGTTTCGGACATATCCGGGATCTTGAAAAAAAAGATTTGGGGATTGATATAGAACATAATTTCCAACCAAAATATGAAATATCACCCGACAAGAAAGCGATTGTAAAAGAACTGAAACAACTTGCCAAGGAAGCCAAAACGGTTTGGTTAGCCTCCGATGAGGACCGCGAGGGAGAAGCTATTGCCTGGCATTTATTCGAAGTTCTGGGGTTGAAGAAGGAAAACACGAAACGGATTGTTTTTCACGAAATCACGAAAGATGCTATTTTACACGCGATCAATAACCCCCGTGACATTGATAAAAACCTCGTGGATGCCCAACAAGCCCGCCGGGTTCTTGACCGATTGGTCGGATTCGAAGTCTCTCCGGTTCTATGGAAAAAAGTAAAACCTTCCTTGTCAGCCGGACGAGTTCAATCCGTTGCCGTAAAACTCATCGTTGAACGAGAACGGGAGATTAACCATTTCGTTGAACAAAAATACTATAAGGTTACCGGAACATTCGAAACCAAAGACGCAAGTGGTAATTCAATCCCTTTAAAGGCTGAATTATCCGAACGTTTCTCCACGCCGGAAGAGACGGTTAACTTTCTGGAACATTGCAAGAAGGCGACATTTTCAGTAAGTGATGTCGAGACTAAACCGAGTAGCCGTAAACCGGCACCTCCGTTCACGACATCCACGCTACAACAGGAGGCATCCCGTAAATTAGGATTCTCTGTTTCACAGACAATGGCCGTGGCCCAGAAACTATACGAACAGGGACACATCACCTACATGAGAACAGACTCCGTGAACCTATCCCAACTGGCTATCGGTGCGGCAAAAGCCGTTATCTGTAACACGCTAGGAGAAAAATATTCCAAACCTAGGAATTTCGCCACGAAGACGAAAGGGGCGCAAGAGGCCCACGAAGCCATTCGCCCGACTTATATGGACAAGGAATCGATCAGTGGAGACAAAAATGAACAACAACTTTACTCGTTAATCCGGAAACGGACTCTCGCCTCTCAAATGGCAGAGGCCGAACTGGAAAAAACAACCATAACGATCGCCATTACCGGTGAGAAACACACGTTCGAGGCCGTAGGTGAAGTGATCATTTTCGATGGTTTTCTCAAAGTGTACATGGAATCTTTCGATGACGAGAAAGAGGATGATGAAACTGCTTTATTACCTGCAATACATAAAGGAGACCAATTACAACGTTCCCTGATCCAAGCCTTAGAACAATACACGACGCATCCCCCCCGCTACACGGAGGCTAGTCTCGTGAAGAAAATGGAGACCTTGGGAATCGGACGTCCTTCAACATACGCACCCACGATTACCACAATCCAGAACCGGGGATATATCTTACGGGAAAGCCGGGATGGTACAGAACGTCAACTAGACCAGATAGACCTTAAAGGACAAGACATAAAAGTCAAGAAGATCAGCCGAATATTCGGTGCAGAAAAGAAAAAATTGTTTCCCTCGGATATCGGAATGGTCGTGACGGACTTCCTTTCCAATTATTTCACGAATATCATGGATTATAACTTCACGGCAAATGCCGAGGATGCCCTTGACCACATTGCCGAAGGAGAGGTTGAATGGCAATCCATGATCGGAACATTTTATCAACCTTTCCATGCTAACGTGGAGAAAACGTTGAAAGAATCCGAACGGAACACGGGAGCCCGGGAACTCGGTAAAGACCCGCAAACGGGAGAAACCGTTGTCGTACGAATCGGACGTTTCGGACCGATGGCACAGATAGGTGAAGGAGAATCCGTACGTTATGCCGGACTGCTCAAAGGGCAACTGATGGAAACCATTACCTTGGAAGAAGCTTTAGACTTGTTCAAATTTCCCCGTCAACTGGGAGAATTCGAGGAGAAGCCAGTCAGTGTGGGCATCGGCCGTTTTGGACCTTACATCAAGCATAATCAACTTTTCGTTTCCTTGAAAAAAGGCGTTGACGATCCAGGAACAATAACTCTTGAAACCGCTATCGAACGCATCAACGAAAAACGAGAAATCGAGAAAAACAGGAAGATCCAAGAATTTGAAAACGGGGTACAAATTCTTAACGGTCGTTTTGGACCTTACATCACGTTCAATAAAGTGAACTATAAGATTCCCAAGGGAAAAGAAGCAGACAAATTAACCTTTGAGGAAACCATGGAGATCATTGCAAAGGGAGGGGATAGTAAGAAAAAAACAACAAAAAAGACAACAAAAAAAGCGGCCCCGAAGGCAACAAAAAAGGAAACGAAAAAGAAGGAATAGAGCAATAAACGAAAGGGATTGAAATTTATTTGCATAAAACCAATCCATTTTATATATTCGTACCCTCGAAAAATAGAATAAATTCGTGTGTAAAAACATAAAATTTTAATATAAATGGCAACGTTACAAAAAATTAGAAATCGCGGTGGAGTACTTGTTAGTATCGTGATTGGATTAGCCCTCGTGGCGTTTATTGTTGGTGATGCTCTTAGCTCTGGCGCTAGCCTTATCAATCGTTCCAGAAACAAAGTTGGAGAAGTTGGAGGTGAAACTATCGGCATTCAAGAATATCAACAAAAGATTATGAAGAATGAAGATTTCATCAAAAGCATGAACGGTTTATCAGCTTTAACGGATGAGCAACAAAGAATGATCCGGGAAAATACCTGGAATCAAATTGTTTCCGAAATCATTCTAAACAAAGAATACGAGGAATTAGGTTTGGACGTTAGCGGTGACGAGTTATACGATTTCTTATTAGGGAGCAACATGAACCCGGCTGTCAGCCAGTTATTCGCAGATCCTAACACGGGACAGGTAGACAAAGAAAGAGCCCGGTTGATCATCAAACAATTGATCGAAGCTCCTGCCGGAACCCCGCAAAAGGAATATTGGTTGAACATGGAAGAGCAAGTAAACACGGCTCGTAAACAAGAAAAATATAATACCCTGTTAGCAAAAAGCTTGTTTGTTACAGATGCTCAAGCCAAAGAACTTGCAGAAAGTGCAGCAACGACAGCTGACATCAGCTTTATCATGAAAAGCTACAACACTGTTAGCGACTCTGCAGTAAAAGTAACAGCTAACGAAATCAAAGATTATTATAATTCACACAAATATTTGTTTGAACGAGAAGAAGCCAGACAAATCGCTTACGTGAATTTTGACATCACAGCCTCAGCCGAAGACATTAAAGAAACGGAAAACTGGGTAAATGACTTGAAACCCGAGTTTGCAGAGGCAAAGAACGTACTTGAATTCGCCAACCTTTCATCTGAAAAAAGATTCCAACCCAAATATTACAAAAAGGGAGAATTGGATAACGAGGAACTGGATGAATTCCTGTTCACGGAAAAGAGCGATGCCGTATTCGGACCTTATCTGAAAGATAACGCCTACAATATCGTTCGTGTTGCTGACCGCCGTGTATTACCCGACTCTGTAAGAGCCCGTCATATCTTGATCGCATCAAACAATATGGCTCAATCAGAGAAATTAGCCGATAGTTTAGCAGGCTTAATCCGTAAAGGCGGAGATTTCGATGCTTTAGCAAGACAATATTCTGCCGATCAGAATACCTCTGTAAATGGTGGGGATTTCGGATGGTTCACCCAAGATCAGATGCTCCAACCGGTCGCAGATTCAGCATTCTTTTCTAACAAAAACGAGGTGAAAGTGGTAAGATCAAATTACGGTTTCCATGTTTTACAGGTAACAGACAGATCAAAACCTGTTGATAAGGTACAAATCGGAATCGTAGCAAAAGAAATTACCCCATCTCAACAAACGATCAACAAGATTTATAACGACGCACGTACTTTTGCAAACAATATCAATACCGTAGAAGACTTTGAAGCAGCTTTAACTGCTAATAATCAAACCAAACGTATCGCAAACGTAGGTAAAAACGATTATCAGATTGCAGGCATTGATAACGCAAGAGATATTATCCGCGAGGCTTATATGGCTGAAAAACCGGGTTTCATCCTGATGACCAAAGAGAAATCTCCTATCTTTGAGGCTGGAGACAAATTCTCTGTTGTGGTTCTAACCGGAATTCAAGAAGAAGGTATCGCACCTCTGAACTCTGTTTCTGCAGCTATCCGCACAGAACTTATCCGTAAAAAGAAAGGTGAAATCATTGCTAAAGAATTGACCAATGCTATTTCCGGAAGTGAAAGTTTACTTTCCGTAGCACAAAAAGCCAATGCAGAGGTAATGGATGCCACGGATGTTAGTTTCAGTTCATTCCAAGTCCCCGGAGTTGGTATCGAACCCGTGCTGACGGCCGAAGTTGTTACAATGAAAGAAAATGAGATTTCTAAACCGATCATAGGTAACCAAGGAGTTTATGTTGTGGTTGTGAACTCTAAAACTGTTGAAACAGTTACTCCCGAACAAATTGAAGCTGCCAAGAGAAGTATCGAACAAACAAATCTATACACCAAGTTCCGTTTGATTCTTCCCGCATTAGTGAAGAATGCCGGAGTGGTTGATACAAGATACAAATTTTACTAGAAATCTAGACCACAAATCGAAAAAGCCGCCCGTCAAGGCGGCTTTTTTATTTCCTCAAAAGAAAAACATCACTCCCGTTTCTTTCAATACTTTGATAGAAAAACTATCTTTGTCAGTAAAATGATTCAGATATGAAAGATTATTTCGTACACGAGACCGCCATCATAGACGAGGGCGCAACAATCGGAAAAGGAACTAAAATATGGCATTTCTCCCACATTATGAGTAATTGCCGGATCGGAGAGAATTGTAACATCGGGCAAAACGTCGTCATATCCCCGGAGGTAGTTCTTGGGAACCAAGTAAAAGTACAGAATAATGTATCCGTGTACACGGGGGTCACTTGTGACGATGATGTTTTCTTGGGACCATCATGCGTGTTCACGAACGTGACCAATCCTCGTAGTGCAGTAAACCGGAAAAGTCAATATGCCAAAACGCATGTGGGCAAAGGGGCTACCATCGGAGCCAATGCCACGATTGTGTGCGGGCATGACATTGGGGCTTACGCCTTCATCGGAGCCGGAGCCGTCGTAACAAAAACTGTTCCTGCATACGCTTTGTTAGTTGGTAATCCGGCTAAACAAATCGGTTGGATGAGTGAATACGGGCATCGTCTTCATTTTGACGAAAAGGGAATAGCCGAATGTCCAGAAAGCAAACAACGCTATCATTTACAAAACGGGTTAGTTCAAAAAATAGAAGAATAAATCTAATTATATATCACAATGAAAATCACGATGGTTGACCTTCACGGACAATATGAACGCATCCGGAAGGAAATAAATAACGCCATACAGGAAGTACTTGACACCACGGCTTTCATTAACGGCCCCCAGGTAAAGACTTTCGCCCAACATCTCGCGATGTATAATCAAGTCGAGCATGTTGTTCCTTGTGCCAACGGCACGGATGCTTTACAAATTGCTTTAATGGCTCTCGGTTTACAACCCGGGGACGAGGTGATTGTACCTGTTCATACTTACGTGGCCACGGCCGAGGTGATTGCCCTTTTACGGTTGGAACCTATTTTCGCAGATTGTGTCGCAGACCGTTTCACAATTGATGTTACCAAGATTGAAGAAAAAATTACCCCTCGCACGAAAGCAATCGTTCCTGTTCACTTGTATGGCCAATGCGCAGACATGGAACCACTTATGGATATAGCCCACCGACACAAACTTTACGTGGTAGAAGACACTGCACAAGCTATCGGGGCCACTTACACGTTCAGTAACGGTCTACAAAGAAAAGCCGGATGCATCGGGGATATTGGTACAACCTCTTTCTTCCCCTCCAAAAACTTAGGATGTTACGGGGACGGTGGAGCCTTATTTATCCGAGATCACGAATTAGCTGAACGGGCCCGCATGATTGCCAATCACGGGCAAAAAGTAAAATATCACCATAGTGTCGTGGGATGTAACTCTCGCTTGGATACCATGCAAGCCGCTATTTTAGATGTAAAACTAAAATACCTTGATGAATATTCAGCCGCCCGTAATCAAGCAGCCGAACATTATGACAAAGGGTTAGCAACAATAAAAGGAATCATCCTTCCACAACGGGCTACTAATAGCACACACGTGTTCCATCAATACACTATCCGGGTTGAAAATCACCTACGGGATGAGTTAAAATCTTTCTTGGCCGAACATGATATTCCCAGTATGATTTATTATCCGATCCCCTTGCATTTGCAAGAGGCATACGCTAAAAAGGGGCAAGAGCAAGGGACATTCCCCGTTGCAGAACAATTAAGCGAAGAGGTACTATCGCTGCCGATGCACACGGAACTGAAAGTAGAAGAGCAAGAGTACATCATCGAACAAATTCGTACATTCTTTAACCGATAGAGATTTCACCGTGAAAAAGATTCTGATCATCACCTATTATTGGCCACCTTCAGGAGGACCGGGAGTTCAACGCTGGTTGAAGTTCTCGAAATACCTTCCGGAATTTGGTTACGATCCGATCATTATCACGGTAGATCCGGAAAAGGCCGAATATCCCATAAAAGACCACACACTGGAACAAGATGTACGAGTCGGACAAATAGTGTATCGTACGGATTGTTCCGGTATATATGAATATTATAAAAAACTGACTAAAGCCCAAAGTGCCCCATATAGCGGATTCGTCAATGAAGGGACTCCCAGTCTAAAACAGAAGATTGCCCGTTTTATCCGGGGTAATTTCTTCCTACCAGATGCCCGGAGAGGCTGGAATAAACACGCTTATCACCAAGCAATCCAAATTATTCAAGCAGAAAAAATAGACGCAGTCATCACAACGGGTCCACCTATGTCAACCCATCTGGTCGGACAAAAACTAAAAAAGCATTTCCATTTGCATTGGATTGCTGATTTTCGAGACCCATGGACTGACATCTATTACTATAATAAGATGTACCCAACTCCCGTTGCAAAAGCAATTGACCGGAAATACGAACGGAATGTTCTTCTGGATGCAGATCAGGTAATCACGGTAAGCGACTACATCAAAAAGCAACTGGCAGCAAAATCTCCAGCAATTCAAGCCTCTAAAATAAAAGTTATCGCAAATGGATTCGATGCCGAGGACTTCGACCTAATTATTCCAAAGGAAGATGTTTTCACAATTACTTACACGGGGACTTTGGCGGCTGACTACACGATTGATTCCTTTATCCATACAGTTAAAAGACTTTCCACATCGGAAAAACTCAAACTACGTTTTGTCGGTAAAGTGGATCAGGGTATAGCTCAAAAACTCTCGGAACAACTGGGAGATTCCGTAGAAATCCATGCGTTCGTAGCTCACGCAGATGCCATCAAATACATGAAGAGTTCTTCTGTTCTATTACTCATTATTCCCAACATCGAAGGGAATAAAGGTAATCTCACGGGTAAGCTTTTCGAGTACATCGGCTCCAGAACCCCCATTCTTTGCCTCGGTCCCACCGATGGTGATGCCGCAACCATCATTCAAGTTTGTAAAGCCGGGAAAACATTCGAGTATGACGATGAAGAAGGTATGTTCCATTTTCTAACCTCCTTACTGAATAATTTTGATCCACAATCTCCTATAAAAGAGAACAATGTAGTCAACCGCTATTCGAGAAAGTCCTTAACCCAGTCTTTAACCCAAATTTTAGCCCACCATGAAGATTAAAAAAGCTATTTTCATGTTACGCAAACTTTTGCGAGATTTCAACACAAACCGCAAGATCGAAATTAACATGGAGAATCAATCTGAAACGCTAGGCTATTATTACATCAAATTTGACGAAGACATAGCTAAGCTCAATCGTCTGATTCACTCTTTCGACAAAAATGGAGTCCCCTTGAACACGACTTATATTGACGTGGAAGATACAAAACTGCACTACTATCCTATTTCCATCGGACAGTACGGGTTAGCCATATTCCACTCGTGGTTAAAGACACATTCCGAAGAGAAAAGGGGTCATTTTCTTCGCATTGCAGACTGGTTTATGAACAATCGGACAGATCATACAGAACTCGGTTGTTATTGGCTAACCGACGTGCCTAAGCCCGAATATCATGTTTATCAACCTTGGAAATCCGCCTTTGCGCAAAGCAGGGGAATATCCATGTTATTGAGAGCCTGGCAACTTACAGAGGACGATACCTATTTGAAGATTGCAACTCAAGCATTAATTCCTTTCACGAAGGATATAACAACCGGAGGGGTTTCCGTAGACCGGGAAAAGGGGGCAACCTTTTACGAAGAATACGTGGCTGAGTGTCCGACACGAGTACTGGATGGTCATGGCTTTTGCCTTTTCGGTTTATACGATTACATTCGTGCAGTTCCTGAAAACAAGGAACCCAATGGGTACGCACTCGCCCTTCGGCTGTTTAATGAAGGAGTAGAAGGTCTTACCCGCCAACTTCCTCTGTTTGATATGGGATTCTGGCCTCGATTCAATCGCTGCGATCTTCCCGGTTATCCACAAGATGACCCCTGCACGATCGGTTATCTCAGACTTGTTCGCCAACAACTCCTAATTCTCTACCGAATCACCGGAAAAGAGGAGTTACGCCTTTTTAGCGAAAAATTCCATCATTATGACCGTATTTCCAATATTTTAAAAATGTATCGCCACAAGTTCACGGCATTAAAGAAACTGAATCGTTTATAATATAAACGGGAAAAAATAATACTTTTGTATAAACAAACTCTTGTAATATGTGTGGAATAGCCGGAATATTCGAACGGGATACAGATAACACTCAACTCATGTCGGAAATGCTGGCCACGATTGAACATCGGGGACCAGATGATCAATCTATATATACCTACCAGGATTTCACTCTCGGACACCGGCGTTTGTCCATTATCGACGTCTCCACGTGTGGCAATCAACCCATTTTTAATGAAGATAAGAGTATCTGTGTCATTTTTAACGGGGAGATATACAACTACGAAGAAATCCGGGAAGAACTCAAATCCAAGGGACACGTATTTTATACCGCTACCGACACGGAAGTTTTGGTTCATCTTTACGAGGAGTACGGAACCGGGTTCTTCAACAAGTTAAACGGTATTTTCGCTTTTGCCCTACTGGATCAAAACAATAACCGTCTGATTCTCGCACGGGATCATTTCGGAACTAAACCTCTACACTATTTCCTAAAAGATGGTGTATTAGTTTTCGGTTCTGAACAAAAATCCATTATCCTACACCCGAAATATGAACGGAAATTAAATTTAAAAGCTTTACATATACACTTGAACTTGCGTTACACGCAAGGGAATGAGACTCTTTTTGAAGGCATCAAACGTCTTCCCCCAGCTCACTTTGCCGTGTTTGAAAATGGTCTGTTCACGGTAAAACGCTACTGGCAGCTGGCTGTGAATATTGATCGATCCATCACGGAAAACGAGGCGAAAGAGAAGATGAACGAATTGATCAAACAGGCCGTGAAACGCCAATTAGTCAGTGATGTCCCAGTAGGCGTGTATTTATCGGGCGGACTGGATTCCTCAACAATCGTGCAGAAAATGCATGAACTGGGAGTCCCCGATATCAACACGTTTACCCTAGGTTTTAATGAGCCCACGGACGAGTTTCCCGATGCCCAACAGATTGCTGATCACTTTCACACGCATCATCACACGTTGAGTCTGTCGATGAATCCGATGCAACAAATGCCCAAGGTAATCTGGCATGCCGAGGAACCTAAAATTAACTTGTTGCAGGGATTCAACATGTCAGCTTTTGTCCATCCAACCGTGAAAGTTATTCTTGGAGGACTAGGCGGAGACGAGCTATTTGCCGGGTATGATATCCATAAATTCATTTACCCGTTCAAAAACTGGCATCACCATACTCCACAATGGCTGCAACGTATGTTACGCTGGAAATCAGATTTTATTTTCCGTCTTCAGAATAATTCTAAATCATTACGTTACGACGAATACCGCCGGGGCGTACAAATGTTACTGTCTATTGGGAACGTGGAACGCTTTTACCTCATCCTGCGAAACACGTGGGATTTCGATACCCCGTTCTACAAGAATATCTATTCGGAATCGTTCTTGAAACAGCAAGAAATAGAACAATTTAAGGTACATAAAGAATTTGACAAGATTTTTGAATCTGTACACCATCAGAACGGGTTGGATCAAGTGTTATATGCCGAATTCCAATCCAAAATGGTAAACGATTATTTGCTTACAGATGACCGGATGTCCATGGCCCATTCGGTTGAAGAACGAATTCCTTTCCTTGACCGGGATTTAGTAGACTTCGGCTTTACTCTCCCCGTGGAGATGAAGATCAAAAATAACCAAACTAAAAATCTTTTCCGGGAAGCCATGAAACCATATCTTCCCCCCAAGATTATCACGAAAAAGAAATGGGGATTCACAGTGAACCCGTATCTACAATTCAAAAAGGATTTAAAAGATACAGCCGAAAAGATTCTTACAAAAGAATATATCGAGAAACAGGGAATATTCAATTATGACTATATCCGCTATATCCTGAATTACCCGGCACACCCGAAACTCCGGTGGCACTACAATTTTATCTGGATCATTTTGGGACTGGCAATTTGGGAACAGGAGTTCATACACAAACGAGTAGAAGATAACCTCGAAGCTTACTATTAAAATACCTATTCATGAAATACTCTATCATCATTGCCGTATATAACCGTCTGGAAGAAGTGAAAGAACTCCTTGAAAGTGCAGAAAAGCTTGAAGTGGATCGACGTCTTTTTGAATTATTATTCGTGGACGACGGTTCAAAAGACGGATTCAAGGAATTCATCGAACAATACCGCTCTGCCAGCGGACTTCAAATACGAGCCATATACCAACAAAATCAAGGCCCTGGAGCTGCTAGAAATTACGGAATGAGTAAAGCCCAAGGAGAGTATTTCATCTTTGTAGATTCCGATTGTATGTTTCCCCCTCAATGGCTGGCTGAGATTGAGAAGGCCCAAAACGAACATTATTATGATGCATTCGGAGGTCCGGATACCTGTCATCCCTCTTTTTCTCCCCTACTGAAAGCTATTAATTACTCGATGACCTCATTTATCGGAACAGGAGGAACCAGAGGAAATAAAAAGCACGTGGGCCGTTTCTACCCCAGAAGTTTCAACATGGGAATATCCAGAAAAGTATACGACACGATTGGAGGTATGGGAGGATTGCGTCATGGTCAGGATATGGATTATTCCATGCGAATATACAATGCCGGTTTTAAAGTGGGGCTAATCGCAGATGCTTATGTCTATCATAAACGCCGCACAAGTATACCCAAGTTCTTCCGCCAAATCTTTAACTGGGGAGTTGCACGCATCAATTTATCCAGACGCCATCCACATACGCTAAAACCGATTCACCTGCTCCCGGCCCTATTAATCGTTGGATTAGTCGTTTTGGAATTATGCACCTTTTTCACAGGACAAAACTATCCTCCCGTACATTTTGTATGGAATATTGTTGACTACGGATTAATGCTTGTTTGCTTGTTTGCTTTTTTCCAGTCACTTTTCAGATACCGGAACATCATTGTTGCCTTCCTCTCCATCATTACTTTGCTCATCCAAGTCTTCGCTTACGGCTTCGGATTACTCTGGGGAGGCTGGAATGCCTTGCTCGGAAAAGAGGTAAAAGGATTCTCAAAAAATTATTACGGAAATAAGAAATCATAATTCATCACATGAAAATAGTTACTATCATAGGTGCACGCCCTCAATTCATAAAAGCAGCCGTGGTCAGTCGAGCCATCAGCAGTTTCCCGGATATACAAGAAGTTATCGTTCACACGGGACAACATTTTGATACGAATATGTCTGATATTTTCTTTGAAGAGATGTGTATACCCAAACCCAACTATAATTTGAATATCAACGGAATGACGCATGGAGCAATGACAGGCCAGATGCTCGAAAAGATTGAATCTATCCTATTAGCGGAACAGCCGAATTGGGTGATCGTTTACGGGGATACAAATTCCACGCTGGCCGGAGCCTTGGCAGCAAGTAAATTACATATCCGGGTTGCACACATCGAGGCCGGACTACGTTCATACAATATGAATATGCCGGAAGAGATAAACCGAATTCTCACGGATAGGATAAGTTCTGTATTATTTTGCCCCACAGAGCAGGCTATTAAAAACTTACATCAAGAAGGCTTTAAACAATTTCCTTGTACATTATTGAATTGTGGTGATGTCATGCAAGATGCCGCACTTTTTTATGCCAATAAAGCCAAATGTCCTGATTTTTCACTTCCGGAACATTTTATTTTAGCCACGTTGCACCGAGCTGAAAACACGGATTCTCCCGAACGTTTACAATCTATCATCGCTGCTCTTGAAGAGATTGCCCGGGAAATGCCAGTCGTTATTCCTATTCACCCCCGTACCCGTAAAAAATTACAAGAGTTGAACTTCGATTTTAAACAAACCCGCCTTCAGTTAGTGGATCCCGTGGGTTACCTAGAGATGGTTCATTTGCTAAAACACTGTTCCCTTGTTGCCACCGACAGTGGTGGCTTACAAAAAGAAGCCTATTTTTTCAAAAAATATTGTATCACTCTCCGAACTGAAACGGAATGGGTTGAACTGGTTGAACAAGGAGCCAATATCATTACGGGTTGGAGATACGAAGATATTTTAAACAACTACAAACAACTTAAACATACAACAAAAGACGTTTTTTCCTCTCCTCTATACGGGGATGGAGAAGCCGGACATATCATTATCCGGGAACTTCAACGAATAGACTCGTAAGCTGCTATTAATTGTTTAACAGAAATATCCCAATTATATTGCTCCAAACACAATTTGTGGGCACGGGTTGCCATATCCTCCAAATTCAAGGTTACTAACTGTTCTAATTTTCGGGCGCAATCTTCCGGAGAATTATCCTTATACACGACTCCAACCTGATGCTCTCGTACAATATTCCCAACACTATCCATATCGCTCACCAGCACGGGTAAACCATAATAAAAATACTGGTATATTTTATTGGGAGAAGAGCAGTCAGTTTGTACCGAACGCAAATTTGATATCACTCCCAAAGAATAGGCACACATCTTAACGGCTTCTGCCGGAAACTTCAAATACCCGGGGAAATGCACAATCTCTTCCAAACCGAGTGTTAATACTAAATCCTTAATCTCCCCGGCATAAGCACCTTTTCCATATATGTCGAGACTGTACTTGGACTTATCCTTTATCAACGCCAATCCCTTGATCACATTCTGTAATCCCCGGTGATAGGTGATTCCCCCGACATAGAGTAAACGTATCTTTCCCGTTGTCGTCGGATGTGGTTCCGGACGAGGAAACAATTTCATACTAATCGTGTTGTCCACGTGATAATATGTTCGTGGTACCAGATCATTCATTCGGTCGGACATCTCCTTACATACCGTAATAACAATATCCGCCTTGCCTATCATCTCCCGTTCATAGTGTTTCCAGGCTGCAAAAGAATACATCAATTTTCCGGCTATTCCTTTCGTGTAAGGAGCCATATCCAACATATAAGGATAATTCTCATGACTATCCAAAACAAATTTTATCCCGAATTTCTTTTTTGCCCAATATCCGACTTCAGCCAAGGGAAGGTCATGTATATGAATCACATCAAACGTCTCTGTCCGCAATAAATTCCCGACTTGTTTCTTCCAAAACATAAAATAGAAAGGCAAACGCAGACAGGCAATTTTTGCTTTATTATACAGGAAGGGAGTCGACAAGGTTCTATGTAGCTTGATCCCTTTATAATTTTCATCCCCGACACGTTCTTTTTTTAGTGTTGCACACAACAAATGGACTTCATGTCCGGCTTCTATCAAGGATAACGCCTCTTTCTCAACCCGTTCGTCATCCGGGAACTGGTTCTCTAAAACCATCAGTATTCTCATGCTCCGAAGATATTATTCAATTATTCAAATAAACACATTAACGCACATTCATTCGAAATTTCCGGTAAGGTAAATAAATACCCAACCATTTCATCATGGCTATAATTTTATGTTTCCCCGTTGGGTTCACAGGCAGATCTATTGTTTTACCTGCAAAATGATTAATCACTTCTCTAAATACCCGACAAGACTCTTTTACCCGATACTTTGCATCGGCACTCAGCAATGTTGTCAACATTATCCGAGAGTTAAAAGGCGAACAAACTTCCGAAGCAATCCAACATTCCTGTTTTGACTGTGCAGTCGAAGGTCCCCAATCCAGCTCCCAAAACAACATATCCAGCGCATTTAAATGATTTGCTTTAAAAAGAGGACGATTCGTATCATACCATGCTTGCAATTCCCGTACGGCATAAGGATAGTTTCTACACTCCATCAACGCCGCAAGCTCCCTTCCCGATACATTCTCTGTATAATTGTAGTAACTACGGGCAATCTCTCCTAAATTACCATTTAACATTATTGCATCCTTAAAATAAGTTCCGTTCCCCGAAAGAATCATTGCCGCTGTCCGATCTCTGGCATAATCAACACTATTCTTATACACTTCTTTCAAAATAGGATCGACCTCTGACGAATACCGGAACACTTGAAATGATTTCCCAACTAATTCTGTTAACTTTTTAGGAATAACCAGATCCGGGTGATTTTCTTTAAAAGAAGGATGTTTATAAATAAAATAAGTACACTCTTTCAAACCAAGACTAGCGGCAAAAACCATTCGGCTATCAAAGCCAGCCGTCACGGGGATCACTACTTTTTTATAACGTTTCGCTATCGCCTCGATATATCCTTTAAACATCGGAATCACCTGTTCCACAACATCCTGCAAGGCTTGTCTCTGAATAGGCTGTGCCGGGAAGAAACGCACGACTTTACGTGCAGTCACATCCAGGTAGGAATTTGCCATTAAACGAAATATTCCTTGTTTCCAAGTCTTGTTGGAGATTGCGTATAATCGATATTTATAAACCGATGAATTAAAAAATGCTTTTGCCTCCGGGTCCACAACATCTTCCAAAGGGAAAAAATATTCTATTAATTTCACTTGAGAGGCAAAAACATCAAAAGAATCCTTATAATAAAGGATTCGCTGCGCACAAGCATCCGGTATAATTTTTACCCCTGCGGCATCTTTACAAAGTACAATAAAATGACCGCAATATTGATCCAGTTGTCGCATCAAATCTTCTACGTCAACAGATTCCGATAGTCCTTTTACAATATCTTCATTTGTATATTCAGTATTCCGATAGTCAAACAGATAACCCAATACTGCCACAGACAAATGTTTCCCATCCTGATGCACATAATCCAGATTCGGATGTACGTAAACATGATAATTATCAAACAAAAACTGTTTCCACCCGCTTAGAGCCAATTCTTTTTTCGAAATTATATACTGCCTGTTAAAAAGCTCTGTTTCCATCAATTGTCCATTTTAAGATTCTTACAAATATAATTTATTTCATCCGGTATGGGAAATATTCCTATGACTCCCGATATTTTACATTTTTCACGTTCTCTTTCAATCGCCTCAGATCAGACCATTTTTTCCATGCTCCTTTCAAGTTATTCCACTCATCCTTATCGTAAAAATGCCATTTATACAACAAAAACGGATATCCGCCCAAAATAACCAATTTCACCAATATACTTATCCCAATAGCTGTTTCATTAAATAATATACCGATCAGGTATAATATTGTTCCCACAACAAGCACCTTCCCCACTTTCGACAACTCATAGGGAATAGGGTAATACTGTTGAGCAAATATATAACATGCCAACCACGAGATTACTTGAACTATCATTGTAGACAAAGCCGCCCCATACATTCCCATTGAAGGCACCAGTAGCATATTCAAGAAGAAATTCAATATGGTAATACCAACTATAACATAACTTATAATTTTAGTCTTCTTCATAATTTGTAACCCGATCATGCAACATTCCCGCATCATACTGAAAAAAATAGCATAGGTCACGAAAGGTATGACGTAAAGCGCCTCTATATAATCCGGATTAGTTGTCACCCAAACGATTCCCTCCCGCGAAAACAGATTCAATCCTAAAGCACAAAACATCAAACCAAAAGAAAAATAAGTCAATACTTTTGAATAAAATTGCTTATTATCCGGATCATTCATTTTCTTCATCAACAAAGGCGTTAAGGCCAATTGCACGGATGTCACGATAAAAACTTTAAGAGTATTCCCTACTTTATATCCCAAACTATAAAAACCGACATCATCCAATCCTTGAAAATGATTTATTATATAACGGTCAAAAACAGTAAGTAAACTTCCTACTATGGCGGGAAAAACTAACGGATAACTATATGCCAGCAGTTGTATTGTACACCTTCGGTCTACTCGACAAGAACTGTTCTTAATAACCAGTGGTAATACCATAAGTAATTGTATAACTATACCGACTAATTGCGCTTCATACACTCCTGATACCCCCCGATGTAAAGAAATTGTAAAATAAATCGTTAGAACTAATGTTACAAACAATCTTACGATATTCGTTAACGAATAATAGATAGGCTTACGTTGTAAACGCAATAAATTTTGTGGAACTTCAACAACTGCCCCCAACATAGAAGTCAATATCAGTAATTGAAGAATATATGGAAGTTCCCCTCCCAAAGAATACCCTTCTTGCTGTACCAGTAATGCCGATAACTCACCAACATTTAACCACAACACGCTCCCGATACACAAAGAAGTCAATATCGTAAACAACAATGTCGTGAAAAAAATAGTCTTTTGTTTATCCCGGTATTCGGCATCCCAATACCAGCGAATCAACCCGGAATATAAAGAAAGTCCCATCACCGCAATCAAAATTTGTGATGTCACCTCCAATAACCCCATCAACCCGTAATCAGCAGTAGAGAAATATTCGGCATCCGTATAAAGGGGTATCAGAATAAAACCGACAAGCTTAACGGCCACATTTCCGATACCGTAGAGTACCGAATCTTTCATGACTTGCTTTATATCTTTAAACATTTCTTTCCTCCACGATTTCTTGATATATTTCTATCATATCTTCCACATTTTTATCCCAATCATATAATTCCCGAACCCTCTTTTCTCCATTTTGAGCCAAAGTAACCCGCAATGTTTCATCATTTACCAGGGTTTCCATGACCTCTGATGCTTGTTGTGGATTCTCACGTTCAACGATAAGGCCGGACTCTCCCGATTTCACGATTTCGGTGAATCCCGGAGCATCTGATACAACAACAGGACAGCCCACGGCCATTGCCTCCACTACAGCAACCCCAAAACTTTCTGCCCGGGAAAGCGCCACGAATACATCAAAAGAACTGATAACTTCCGGCAAATGATCATGCACTACCTTTCCTTCAAATACGATTTTTTCTGCCAGCCCCAAATTTATAGCTTGTAACTGTAATTTTTCTCTCTCACTTCCCTCTCCCACGATCCGTAAACACAAGTTCAGATCTGGTCGCCGTTTACACAACAGAGCAAAAGCATCAATCAACGTATCTATCCCATATCCATATTCCAAAGTTTTCACAATACCAAACACGAATCCATCTGTCTTTTGATACTTTTTGGGAAATCTCTTGAACAATGTCATATCCACGCCAAATGGGGTAACAGAAATTTGTTTTTTATCTGTATATTTTGCAAGTTCCCGGGCCATCACGTAGCTTGTAGACAAAACTCGATCCGCCTTTTTCAGTATATATTTAATCACACAAGCCCTGCTCCATGAACGTCGGGGATAGTCATATACATCTGTTCCCCATGCCGAAACGACGAAAGGATGAAAACCCGCCAACGCCCCGAATAAACCATTATCCGATAAATAGTGAGCATGAACGATATCCGGATGAAATGTTTGAATGGAATTCCTGATGTCTTTTATCAACGCACGATAATAAGTAAATAATTTGACTAAAATAAAACCCTTGACTCCTTTACTATCACGTGATTGCCAAAACGATTTTACCTGTACATGCTTAATCCCCCTATAATAGTCAACCTTTTCACAAGGATAAAAACTGTATAACATAATCTCCACTCCCCGCTTGGCCAACGCACTTACCCATCGTTGAGTATGTATTGCGGCGGGATTTGATAACATGAACACTTTCATAATTCAATTCTTGATAAACAAAAATAGCAATTATTCATCGAGTAGTAAAGATTTCATATTATATTTTTTATTTTTGTCGACTAATAAACATGGCCTTAAAACAGACTCAAAATGAAACAGCTAAAACTGAAAGCATTCTATCCCCATTTATTTGCAATTATATTATTGATCCTGATCGGTTTTATATATTTCTATCCCACGTTACAAGGAAAGGTTGTCAATCAATCGGATGTCTCCTCTTTCGTGGGCGCCGCCAAAGAAACGATAGACTATCGGGCAGCAAATGACGGAGAAGAACCGCTTTGGACAAATTCAATGTTCAGTGGAATGCCCACAACCATGATCAGTACCTATTACAAGGGAAACTATCTGGAAAATATTTACGAATTTCTATTCGTTGGCCCTCGGCCTGCAGCCGATTTAATCCTAGGCTTTATCAGTTTTTACTTTCTTATGCTAGCATTTGGGGTCAATCCTTGGTTGTCCGTTGTTGGTGCTTTGGCATTCGGACTTTGCTCCTATAATTTCCAAATCATTCAGGTAGGGCATAACGCCAAAATGACCGCTATCGCCCTTATGCCTGCTGTTCTTGCGGCACTTGTTTATGCCTTTCGAAAAAACCGATGGCTGGGAGCCGTACTGTTTGGCATCACCCTCTCTTTCGAGATTATGGCCAATCACCCGCAAATCACATTTTATCTGGCATTTATTACAATATTCTATGGTGTAGCTCAACTATACACGGCTATAAAACAAAAGGCCCTACCCTCATTCTTGAAAACAACCATATTGTTAATTGTCGCTGCCGGACTGGCCGGAGCTACGAACGTGAACCATTTATGGCCAACATGGGAATATGGTAAATATACCATGCGTGGCGGTTCGGAATTAACTTTAAATCAAAAGAATCAAACCAAAGGCGGTTTAGATAAAGAATACGCAACAGCATGGAGTTACGGGATTGATGAATCCCTGAATCTGTTGATCCCGAACTTTAAAGGAGGAGCCTCTGCCGGGGCATTAAGCAAAAACTCGGAGACTTACAAATTCTTAAAGAGTGCGGGAGCCCAAAATGCTGATCAAATGATCAAGCAAATGCCTTTATACTGGGGTCCTCAAGCGTTTACAGCCGGACCGATGTACATGGGAGCTATCGCTATTTTCTTATTCGTACTAGGATTAATCTTGATAAAAGGCCCCATGAAATGGTGGGTCGTGGGTATATCTCTATTAGCCCTATTCTTGGGTTGGGGACGTCATTTCATGGCATTATCAAGTTTCTTCTATGACTATGTTCCTTTGTACAATAAATTCAGAGTACCTTCGATGATGCTGGTTGTACTGCAAGTGACCATCCCGTTATTAGGCATATACACGCTGAACAAAATTCTCAATGGCTGTTTTGAACGACAAGTCCTTGTTAAGGCATTAAAAATATCCCTTGGCGTTACAGCCGGAATTTGTGCTCTATTTGTTTTGCTTCCCGGACTTGCCGGAAATTTCTCCGCACCTATTGATGCACAAGCCGAATGGTTACAACAATATCTACCTGCAGAACGGGAATCATTACTCCGCTCCGATGCTTTCCGTTCATTGGTATTTATATTATTGGCAGGAGCCGTTATCTGGGCGTGGGTAATCCAAAAATTAAAAGTAACCCAAGTCGCTATAATCATGGGGTTACTAATTCTTGCAGATATGTGGACCGTGGATAAACGCTATTTAAATGCAAACCATTTTGTTACACAACGAGAATTTAATAGCCAATATAAATTACGTCCAGCAGATAATGCTATTTTAACCGATAAAGATCCTAATTACCGGGTGTTGGATTTATCCGTAGACGTGTTTAACGATTCTCACACCAGTTATTTCCACAAAACAATCGGGGGTTACAGTGCCGCAAAATTACAACGCTATCAAGACATGATTGATTACTTTATTATTCCCGAAATACAGAATCTCGGGAACGCATTAAAGCAATCACCGACACTTTCTTCCATCGAGGGAAGCCTTTCTCAGCAAAAAGCGCTCAATATGTTGAACGCAAAATACATTATTATTGATCCGAACTCAGCACCTATCAATAATCGTTTTGTGTACGGGAATGCATGGTTTGTTAAAGATTACGAGTTAGTTGACTCTCCGGATGATGAAATTATCACGTTGAAACAAATCGACCCGAAAGAATCTGCCGTTATCAACAAAGAATTCCAATCTATTATCCAAGACAAAGGATTCAATTTTGATGAAAACGCAACCATTCAACTGACATCTTACGCCCCGAATAAATTGGAGTATAAAACGTCCGCCACCGATGAACAACTAGCCGTTTTCAGTGAAGTATATTACCCGAAAGGTTGGAATGTCTACGTGGATGGCAAACCGAGTGAATTATTCCGAGCTGATTACATTTTACGAGCCATGATCATCCCCGCTGGCGAACACATGATCACGTTCGAATATAAACCGCAATCCTATTTCATGGGAGCTAAAATATCAGCAATAAGTTCTAGCATATTATTACTTGCGCTATTAGGATGTATCATATTTTATGTTATTCGCTATTATAAGAAAAAAGATTAACTACCCATAAAATAACGACAACCGGACAACCCGCTTGTCGTTATTTCCGTATCAATACAGATGGCATGAAAATTGCTGATTATTACGAAAAATAAATTTTTATGAGAAAATATTATTGGATTCTTTTATTTGCTGTGGGATTACTAGGCTCATGCGAAAAAGTAAAAGATTTAAGTGATGACGCCAAGATCGAGCGTTTTGAAATCACATCATACACGCCGGAGACTGCCGAAATTGGAGAAATTTATCGTGACGACAAGTCCATCATCATACCTGTCGTTCCAAACGATAATTTATTTCCTTTAACACTACAAACTGTCTTAGAAACGAGTTCCACGACCCACAAAGTTCTTGGTAACTACGTGAAAGGCCAAGATATTGTATTCAATGGAGGAGAATCTACCATTAATTTCTTTCTTATTGCAGAAAGCGGATTCGTCCATCCATACTCTATTAGATTAGAACCGATGGACACGGGTGCTGATATTCTGCAATTCAAATTTAAAGATTCCGAGAAAATGACGATTACAATCAATCCTTGGAGCAAAATAGTCAACATCTCAGTGTTAGATCCCGGGTTCCCCGTTACAATAGAACCTACAATCCGGTTATCCGAAGGTGCAACTTATGATGATTATTACACGGAAGGAGAAAAATTAACATTTCAAAATTTTGAGGACATAAAAGAAATTACGGTTATCTCCGCTGATGGCAAAACTAGCCGGACATGGAAGATTCAATTTGGAGCCCTCTTACAAATCCCGAATTCAGACTTTGAATCATGGGGAAAATTCGGAAACGAAATCAATTTAAATGAAGAAACTATTGATCCCGTACCGGGATACGGAAAAGGTTGGGCAACAGCAAATAACTACTTCGTACAAGGAACTCGCCCTGCTGAACACAATAGAGGTTATGCTGCCAAGATGACAACAAACGAACAAAATGCACTCATTTTCGGTAAATTAATTGCAGCAGGAAGTATCTATACCGGATGTTTCAAATTTGATGTTGGGGCACTTAATGATCCGCGATCCATGACGCATTTTGGAATCCCTCACACTGTGAGAATTCAATCTATCGAATTTGATGCCAAATATGAACCCGGTCCACAATTAAAACAAGCAGTTAAAAGTGGTTCAAAATACTCTATCGAAGACCGCGAAGGCGTAGATGTCGGACAAGCTTTTGTCGAAATTATTCGTTGGACTGGAAATGGGACATTCGAATACCATGGAAGACCTGCAGATGGTGTTGAAGTTCTCGGAAGAGGAGAAATCCTTTTTGATGGAAAAGAAACGAAATACCGAAACTGGGCTCATTACAATATCCCGATTGTATACACGAACCAAACTGATATTCCGACACACATTGTTATCGTATTCAGTTCCAGTAAAAGCGGAGATATATTCTTAGGAGCTCCGGGTAGTACCATGGAAGTAGATGACGTCAAACTGATTTATTAAATCATTCAACATGAAACATTACATCATATATACACTTATATTTTTAACCTGTGGAGCATTCTCTGTACAAGGACAAGAGAAGATGCGGAAAACAGACTCTGTCGATTATCGATTTGCATTAGGAGTTCAGTTGGGTACAGACATTGGTGGAGCAGTTCCGTTCCCGTTCAAACATATACCCGAAACATTCAACCCTTATCCTAAATTGAATCTGTCGTTAGGTGCCAAACTATCTTTCCCCATCACTTCCCGTTGGTCTTTAGGTACAGAATTCACGTATAAAACGATTACCATGAATGCTGATGCCAGAGTTGAGAATCAACGGTACCAAGACAAAGAACTTGTTCAATATTTCTCCGGATCAGCAGAAATGCATATGGATTTTACCATGCTTGAAATTCCTGTGTACACGAAATATACTTTGCGTAACGGCAAAGATCGACTTTTGCTTGGACCTTATTTCGCTTGGGTCATGAAGAGTTCATTTGTAATCGACCCGGAAAAAGGGTACATCGGAACCGGAGGTCCGGACAAAGTTGACTCCGTCATGCCAGATGATATGGACGACATGGATTTTGATTCTTCTTTGGACTCTTGGGACCTAGGAATCTTGATGGGATATGAAAGAAAACTTTCAACCCGCTTCGAACTCGGACTGCGTTTCTCTTGGGGCTTCAAAGATATATTCAAAAGCAATAACCAATATTTTGATTATAGCATGTTACACATGAGAGGCACCGTAATTATCAGTTATAATCTATTTGATATTAAACCACCTAGATTACCTAGATTCAGTAGAAAATAAAAAAAATGCCGATTTTACCATCGGCATTTTTTTATTGCATCAACTCCTCTGTCGTATCCACCAATTTGTACAATTTATCAGACCTTCGCAATTTCGTTTCGCATGGCATGGAGAAAATAGCTCCTTTATCCACTTTTTCAACAGGTTCCAATTCTAATCTTAACTCCGGAACAATCATTTGTACGACACCAGTATTCGGCCCAACAATCAGCACTTCCTCTCCTACTTTCAAGTCATAGGATTCCAATTTAAATTCTCCGACTTGCAACTTTCCAAAATAATTCGTCACTTTACCAATACATACCTTCTTCTTCGTGGCCTTAGACCCGTACACCTCGCTCCATTCTCCCAAACGCTGCCCCAAATAGTAGCCATCCCAAAATCCCCGGTTAAACACGGTAGACAACCGTTCTTTCCAATTCGCAATCTTCTCCGCCCCATAGCTTCCATCAAGATAAGCATTCAATGCCTCGTCATAGCACTCGCAAACAGTCTTCACATACTCCGCCGGACGGGCACGCCCTTCAATCTTGAAAACCCGCACCCCGGCATCAATCATTTTATTAATAAAACCGATCGTACACAAATCTTTAGGAGACATTATATATTTCCCATCAACCTCCAATTCTATATCACTCTCGGTATCTTTCACCGTATAAGAACGTCGACATATTTGATAACAAGCTCCCCGGTTTGCCGAAGCATTCATCTCATGGAGACTTAAATAACATTTACCCGAAACCGCCATACATAATGCCCCATGAGAAAACATCTCAATCTGGATCAATTCTCCTTTGGGACCACGCAAATCATTTTCAACAATTTGCCGATGAATCATCATCACCTGATCCATATCCAGCTCACGTGCCAACACCACGACATCCGCAAACTGGGCATAGAACTTCACCGCCTCATAATTGGTGATATTACATTGCGTGCTGATATGCACGTCCACCCCTATCGAGCGGGCGTACAAGATTGCCGCAATATCTGAGGCAATAATCGCAGACACCCCGGCATCCTTCGCACACTCAATCACTTGGTGCATTTTATCCAACTCGTTATTATATATAATCGTATTCACCGTGAGATAAGTCTTTACCCCCCGGGCATTACAACGCTCCACGATATTCCTCAAATCATCCAGCGTGAAATTAGCCGATGAACGGGAACGCATATTCAATCCTTCTACTCCAAAATAAACAGAATTCGCTCCTGCCTGCAAAGCCGCCTCCAAAGATTCATAAGAACCAACCGGAGCCATCACTTCAAAATCTTTCCTTTTCATATCGTTTCTTTAAGGAGACAAAAGTAACTCCCTTAATTGGAAATTAAAAATTTAAAGACCACTCTTAACGATCCACGTTAAACTTTCATTAAATCTTTATTTTCATTGCAAAAACAAAAAATTCCTTCTATATTTAGCTGTGATAAAAAGAACTATTTATCACACTAAGAAACACACCATGACATTAAAACCATTCCATGCTAAATTAAAATCCCTCGCCAAATTACAAATCGGGTTGGTGAGTGTCTTTCTTATTTTCAATACACATACGGCAATTAGCCAAATTCAAGATAAACAAACTGTTCAAGACTCCACGGAAGACAATCAAGTCCATTTCCTCGTCCAAGAGATGCCCGTGTTCCCAGGTAATCTAAATACATGGATATACAACAATATACGTTACCCGGAAATTGCCAAGGAGAAAAAACTCGAAGGAAAAGTGTATGTCAGATTCGTCATTGAAAAGGATGGAGCCATCAGCAATGTCAAAGTTATTCGGGGTGTTTCTCCCGAACTGGACAACGAGGCAAAAGCAGTTATCGCCTCCATGCCTAAATGGGAGCCAGGAAAACAAAACGGTTCTCCCGTACGTGTTTCATACACGGTCCCCGTCTATTTTGCTTTAAGAAGTACCTCCCCCAGCGTCGAAAGAAGAACTTTCGACAGATACCTGAAAGTATTGACTGCTGAAGAAGAAAAATTAAAAAACGGACTTGACACGGTTCCTCAAGCTTCTTTCGATATGTATTGCCTTTATCTGAAAAAACGTTACGGATCAGATAAGGCCGTTTATAAAGGTATCATCACTTCCGCCCGAGAACAACAACAATCCTCGGAAATCATGTTAAGCATCGTCATGCCCACCATGTCCCTTCCCGTCAGCGACAAAAACAAAATACTACAATTTTATAAAGAAGAATGGGACGAACAAATCCGGCTTATAGATAGCCTGCCAACAGAAGATTTCACTTCGGAGTATGTACGGATCACCCCTCGTTTCAGGGCAAACACGACCTTACGAGAAATTAAAATCCGGGATTATCTGGGAGAGAAGAAGTTCAAAAGATACGTCGAAGACTGTATTTTCAATCCCGGAAAACTCATTCGGACTATTATTGCCAACCCGCTTGTCGGTAAATGGGAGAAAATAAGGGAAAATGGGGTTGAAACCAAACAACTCTTACAAAAAGAATATTTCGACGACTTCACATTCAGTTGTTCTAACGGGGTCAACGGAACCTACAAGATTACCCACGGACAATTTTTATCAGAACACACCCCTTCCGTGAAAATAAAAGACATCGTGGAATCCTCCGCTCATTACCAATATGATGCAAACAATCGGATTCTTGTCCTCACAGGCGAAGCAAAATTAAAATTAGCAGATGGAACCCACAAAAACGTTCAAATCAAGGAAACGTGGCGTAGGATAGAGTAAAAATAAAGTTTTTTTTATACCTTTGTTTGATTCATTATGGGATATTAAATCAAATAAAAATTATATGAACGAGGAAGTACAATTTTATCTCGACGAAGCAAAAGAGAGAATGGAAGCCGCTCTGAGTCACTTAGAATCAGAACTTAGTAAAATCAGAGCGGGAAGAGCCAACCCGAAAATCCTACAAGACGTGCTGGTTGACTATTACGGTAGTCCTACCCCGTTATCACAAGTAGCCAATATTTCAACCCCAGACCCGAGAACAATTGCAGTTCAACCTTGGGAAAAAAGTATGATCTCTCCCATTGAAAGAGCAATCATGAATGCTAATCTCGGTTTAAACCCGGATAACAACGGAGAAATAATTCGTATAAATATCCCGCCTCTGACAGAAGAGCGCAGACGCGACCTTGTAAAACAAAGTAAAGGCGAGATGGAAACAGCGAAGGTAAGTATCCGTAACGCCCGCCGGGATGTCATTGAACAAGTGAAGAAAATGGTAAAGGACGGACTTCCGGAAGATATGTCCAAAGACGCTGAAGCCATCGCTCAAAAAATGACAGACGAGTACGGCAAGAAAGCCGATGAATACTTCGCAAAGAAAGAAAAAGATATCATGACAATTTAGCAAGCTAAAAGCTAACAACTAATAATTAAAAGCTAAAAGTTAATGTCAACAAAGCATTCACTTTTAGCTTTCAATTTTATCCCCAACTTTTATCTTCTAGTTTTTATCTTTTAGTTTTCTCAAGTCTTCCGGGGTATCAATCCCTATCGATTCATGATTCGTGATGCTGACGGCAATCGTGTAGCCATTCTCCAACCATCGCAATTGTTCCAAAGATTCCGCCTGTTCCAGAATACCTTGCGGAATAGAAGTCACCGCCTTCAAGATTTCCGGACGATAAGCATACATCCCCACGTGTTTATAAAACGGGGTTTTAGCCAGCCAATCCTCACGCTCCACACCCCTGCAATAAGGAATCGGATTCCGACTAAAATAAAGAGCCGTATGATTGGTGGAAAACACTACTTTTACTTTATTCGGGTCAAAAATTTCATCATTTTTCTCGAAAGGCTTGGCCAACGTGGCAATCTGCACGGCAGGATCTTCAAAGCACGTGATCAACGATTCAATCTGCTCCGGGATAATAAAAGGCTCATCTCCCTGCACATTCACCACCACGTCAAAATTGCACTGCAACATCTCTTTTACTTTCGTGTACGCCTCGTAACACCGATCCGTTCCGCTCCGATGCGCATCGGAAGTCATTACCGCACGCCCACCAAAAGCGAGCACGGCATCATATATACGCTCGTCATCCGTCGCCACGTACACGTGAGCAGCAACAGCTGCAGCCTTCTCGTACACGTGTTGAACCATAGGTTTTCCGGCAATATCCACTAACGGCTTCCCGGGGAAACGGGTGGAAGCGTAACGAGCCGGAATCAATATCAATGAATTCTCTTCTATCGCCATGTTATTTTAATCTATCTCTATTCTCTTCTTCTGAATGTAAACGCCGTAAATGATCTGAATTAGATAATATCTTCAATTTCAAATTCTGCGGATAATTCGAATGTTTCTCCAAGAAAGAATTTACCATCGTGTACACATTCTTACTCGTATGACCTGCTAATCCAGCACTTAACCAAGAACCCGGGAAGAAAATATCCCCCGTCTGTTGAATCTCCTGCAACGCTCCAAGCAATTTCGGTACATACCCCTCCGCCTCCATTCTCCTCCGCGGATGATTCAACCAGCGCAAACACTCTTCCACCCATACTTCATTCACCCGGTTCTCTCTTACAAGTAAGGCGTTAAACACGCTATCACGCACTTGTTTATCACCAGATAAAGAGGGGTATACGTATTCAAAACGATCCAGCAAGTCCTTGTTTTTAACCGTTTTCATAATGTATGCCTTCATATCTTCATAAACATTCGTATCCCGCAATACCAAATTAAACGCAATACTAATCTTATCATGTTCATTGATCGTTACGTCTTCCGGTAAATCTTGTTCACCCTTTAACACGCTTGACAAATAGGAACAACTCTTCGGTGAAGAACAAATTGACAATAACGTGTTAAAATACGATTTCTTATTCTTCCCTTCAGCCTTATTATTCACCATATTAATACAAAAACGTTCCAGGTCGTCCTGTATTAACTGTCGACTTCCCTCATCCAGATAGGTTGAATAAATAATCTTCAAAAAACTTAACGTCCGGTTCACAACCAAGTTATTCTTCTCTTGTGGTAAATGTTTGATACACAACTTCAGGAAAAACTCCCCTTTCACTTTTTTATGCAAAACCCCTTCGTAGAGAGCTTGCCAAGCAACTGCCCTGTAAAGCGGGTCATTCAAATTTCCCAGTTCATCATCAAGAAAACGAATAGAAAAATCCGTGGGCAAGAAACAACCGTATCCCATGACGTCTCCATCCGGTAACACGACAGCTGCCCCATACCTGAAAGGAGTCAGCGAATCACGTAACGGGATCAATGTTCTCTTCAACCCCATATAATCCCAAAAAACAGATACAGACTGAGGCCAAACCCGATTTTTCCCACTCTCATCCGTCATTACGATCCCGTTCTTCTGGAACTCGATCACGGGAACCCCGCTTTCTTTTATCCATATCTCGTTCCAAGCCTGCAAATCCTGTCCCGTTGTACTTTCCAGTAACTTGATCAACTCGTCCCAATCTGCATTAGAATAAGACCATCTGCGAAGGTACCTTTGCAACCCGATCTGCAACCACCGTTCGGAAATCTCCCGTTCCAACATACGCATCACGATCGGGGCTTTGTGATAAATAATATCCCCGTATAAAGTTCCCGCATCTTTCAAATTATCCAGCTCCTGCAATATCGGGTGAGTCCCTCTCGTCCGATCCGTCCGTAGCGCCGGTTCGTAGTGATTCAAGAAGAAATTCAGACGATGATTCACGTCTGGGTATAACTGGGTCATAATCTTGTCCGACATGAAACCGGCAAATACCTCTTTCAACCACACGTCATTAAACCACCTCATCGTGACGTAATCACCAAACCACATATGAGCTGTTTCGTGGGCGATAACATCACTGCGTTTCATCCATGCCGCCAAATCCGCATTCCGGTCCAAGAACATCGTTGACGCCCGGTAATACACGGCTCCCGGATGCTCCATCCCGCCATACTGGAAATCGGGAATAGCGACAACATTATATACATCAAACGGGTAGCGTATCCCCGTGTAGTTTTCCATCCAATCCAATGCGTGACTTACCTCTCTGGCAATGACCGGAATACTGGAATTAATCTTCGAAGTATCCGTTTCCCGATGGTAAATACCGATCCAGCGCCCTCCCACGTAACGTTCCACGTACGAGAACCTTCCCACGGTAAAAGCAAACAGATAAGTACTCAACGGTTTTGTTTCCTCGAATTCGTACAACTTATAATCATTAAAATACTCCGTACGAACAGGTTCCCCGTTAGCGACCGCCCTCCACCGGGATGGTATTTTCAACGTCAATTTAAATCTCGCCTTTATATCCGGTTGGTCGAAACAAGGCATCAACGTACGACATCGATCCGGAACCAGCAACGTGTATAGCATATCATCGCTTCGATTCAAAGAGGATTCTCCCGCTTTAAATTGGATAACCAGCTCGTTTCGTCCCTTTTTCAAGTGTTCCGGTTGAATAATAATATGTTCATTTTTAAACGTGTACGGAACTTTTCTCCCATCCGAAGACGTAACGGCAAGAATATTCTCTTTTGCCTCTTTAAAATCCAAAATGACTGGAACCAGATCAAACAATTCAAAAAAGATTGTCGATTCAGCCATAATAGCCTCACTCCTGTCCGCTGGAATGGAAAAATACAATTTATAGGTCACGCCGCCTATATTCGCTTTACGTTCTTTGGCCAGTTCCAAAGAGACACCATCTTCTACCTTATCCTGTTCCTTTTCACAAGAAACCAGACTCAGTAGCAACGAAATCACTACCAATACACGACACACCACGTTTTTAATTATTTTTGTTGAACTTCTCGTTGGATATGGCACTCGCCATTAAAAACCGCTCCGGACTCGATCGTGATGTAAGCAGCTTTAATCGTTCCAGTGACTACCGCTTTTGCCCTTAAGGAAACAGTTCCCGTTGACACGATATTCCCTTCCATGGTTCCTAAAATATCAACATTCGGAGAATTGACCTCTCCCTCCACCTTGGCCATCTGCCCGATGACCAAACGTCCTTTCGTGAAAATCTTTCCTTTAAGCTCTCCGTCAATACGTATATCATTTGAAGCATGAAGATCTCCGGTGATCTGAGTTCCTTCACTGAGTAAATTTAAGGCTATTTGCTGTTGTACTTCTTTTCCCATGATTTATCGTTTACTTATTTTTTCCAAACGTAATCGTTTTATATCATACTTCACAGCTCTCACGAGCAATTTTCCCGTCTGCACATTCCCCTTCAGAACGGCATTTTCTTCTATAATCAAAAAACAGGTCTCCACGTTCCCCTCCACCAATCCCGCAATCTCTAACTCCACACAAGAAATATTTCCTGTTACCACAGCTCCCGACTTCACTTCCACCCTACCTTTTGCAGTGATGTTCCCAGAAATTTTGCCAAACAGACACAAATCCCCAGGCAAGATTATATCTCCCTCGACCTCGGAATCCTTCAAGACAATCGTCTGCTTCATCTCGGTACTGCCCTGACTCGCACTTTTTCTCATTTAGCATCCATAATAAACGACCAAATATACAACAAGTAATTTAAAATTGGAAATCTCATCCAAGGTTTAATTCACTGCAACATCTCCATGTATTATCAATTTAATCACAGGCCGATGAGGATCATTACAGTATAATCTAATCGTTTTATACTGCCTGCCATATCTTCCCATTGGTCTAAAAACAATTTTTAAAATAACGGAATCATTAATCCCTACAATTCGATTCCCTATTATTGCAGCAGTACATGTACAGTCGGTCTCGACCTTTCGTATAATCAAATTTCTTTTACCTTTATTTGTAATTTTAACAGGAATGGTTACTTTTTCATTTACGGTAATTGTTCCAAAAGAAAATGTATCTTTTTCAACATCTATCGTGGGAGCTGACAATAATTCTTTTGAAGTTAAAGAATCAAAGTTTTCAAGTACCTCAGCCCGCATTTCTATCGGTTTCATATATACCTCTCCATCTATTTCCAAGAAAACCCCTTTTGAATAATCTCCAATTAAAGATGTATCACGTGGCATAAAGATAAAGCGAAGAGTATCACATGCCAATGCAGACAGAACAACCTCTTTACTTGCACAATCAAGCGAATCTCTCCCGAATTTGACCACACATAATTCCGGTAAGCGAGTAAAGATTTTCATCGAAATGTCTTTATGTGTCGGATTATATACTCTTACAATATTTTCATAGTCTTTTCCTATACAAACCTCTCCCCACTCTATCTTATTAACCTCAAAAAACAATTTTCCTATCATTGTTTTACAATTATCACACGAATTTATATCTCTATTGCACGAACATAATATAATTAAGCAAATCAATAGTAATTTTACTTTCATTATTTCCAATATTACTTCCTACAAACAAAATAGAAGGCCATCTATCCCAGACAGCCTTCAAATCACGATTCAATAATGATCACTGGTAGTATCTCTAATAAGAACGGTAAAATATCTATTACCCCCTATATACCACAACCCATAATTACCTGTCTTTAATCTTGCATTTTCACGCTCCCACCATCGAATAATAAAGTCATAAAGATTGTCCGATATCTTTACTTGTGCTCCATTTTTCATATTCCATACAAACTGGTTATTCAAAATAGTATGGTGCCGTTCCATTCGAGTCAAAGCGCGCACCCACGTATCAGCATGCTTTCTCATCGTATCATGGTGATTCAAATTTCCTTGAATATCTAAAAAAACAGAATCTTTATAAGAAATTTCCTCGCCCATATAAGTTTTAATTTTGTCTGATTGACAAGAATATATTACCATAAATAAACATATATTTAAAATCCATTGTTTCATAAGATCTTGTTTTTCATAATTTAAAAAATCTGTAATTCATGATGGAGACGAGAGGTAACCCATTTAAGCCTAATAATTTTTCCCATACCTCATCCACACGCACCTCTCTATCATTCCCTGAAATTTGATTATACGAACAATCAACAGAAGACACATAGAAACAAGCATTATCACAATTGTAACTCCAACGTCCCAAAGTACTTGTAGACCCATAATACAAATTGGGATTAAAAAGAGTTGCATCCCACAAGTTCTCTATATAATAAGATAAAGAATTCCCAAATCGAACATTTTCACATAATTGTTTCAATATATTCATATTATATCGATGCTGACCACGAATCAAATATTGTCCGACCCTTGATTGCAAAGGTTCTTTTTCAACTTTTATCGGCACAATATAATAACCATTTCCCTGAATTTCGAGTTTATAATCGCCAGAATTCAACTTTTCATTCTGCCTACTCCACCATCCAGTAACATACTCAAAAATATTTTCCGAGATATTCAACTCGTCTCCATTTTTTATATTCCAAACCAAAGCCCCATCTTTCAGTTTCAAATGAGCTTTCATTCTTTCAAAAGCACGAAGATAAGTATCCACATTTCCCCAAATCACTTCCGGATAAATCAAATCTCCCTCAAATCCTAAAAAAACAGAATCTACATACATCTCTGCAATATTATTCTCATTCAAGAAATCTTCTTGAACATTTTCGCTACATCCACCTAATAACATCATGCATGCTACGAAACTAATCCATATCAAATTGCATAACTTCCTTTTCATAACGATATGTCTTTAATGAATAAATCCACAATATCACATTAAAGGTACGTAAATTATTTGCAATAAAAAAATACCATATCAAAAGTATTTTGCAATATTTTCGCATTCATTTAAATCATACATTATATCCTTAAAAAACTACGTATTTGCTTCATTCTCGTACCCCGGAGGGGAATGGGAAGAGAGAATATAACTCCCTTATTTTATAATAATCAGCTAAAAATAGTTTGTCTCCACCACTCAAATAAACAAAAAAGCTGTTCGGTTATTTCCCGAACAGCTCGTATATCGTATTACTGATACAACCTAACCCTTATGAGTATATCCCCATTTTAAATAAATGGCTCCCCACGTGAATCCGGCCCCGAAAGCGGCAAGAATTAAATTATCTCCTTTCTTCAACTGATCTTCCCACTCGTATAAACACAATGGAATTGTCGCTGAAGTTGTGTTTCCATATTTGTGAATATTTACCATCACTTTCTCTTTCGGCAATCCCATCCGCTCACCGGTAGCCTTGATGATCCTCAAATTTGCTTGATGAGGAACTAACCAAGCCACGTCCTCCGACGTCAGATTATTACGTTTCATCACTTCTACCGACACATCGGCCATATTAGAAACAGCATGCTTAAACACGGGCTGCCCCTCTTGATAAATATAATGTTCTCTTGCCAATATTGTATCGATTGTTGGTGGTTTCAAAGACCCCCCTGCTTTCATGTGTAAATGCACACGTCCCATTCCATCCGAACGCAATATATGGTCAATTACCCCCAAATCTTCAGTTGTCGGTTCCAGTAACACGGCGGCAGCGGCATCTCCGAAAATAGGACAAGTTGCCCGATCCGTGTAATCCGTGATCGCAGACATCTTTTCAGCTCCCACGACAATCACTTTTTTATAACGCCCGCTCTCCACATACTGCGTCGCAGTGATCAAACCATATAGAAAACCAGAACATCCGGCATTAAGATCAAAACTAAAAGCATTCTTTATTCCCACCATATCGGAAATCACATTTCCGTTAGCAGGGAAATGCATGTCGGCCGTAACCGTACAGCAAATCAATAAATCAACTTCTTCCGGTTTCAAACCTGTTTTACGAAACAAGTCCTCCACCGCTCTGGCCCCGAGGTAAGCACTGCCTTTACCGGCATCCCGCAAAATACGTCTCTCTTTTATACCGATTCGAGTCATGATCCATTCGTCAGTGGTATCTACCATCCGGCTCAACTCCTCGTTAGTTAGAATATAGTCGGGATAATACGCTCCTACCCCTGTGATTACCGCTCTTGGCCTTTCCATAAAATAAAAATTTTCAAATTGAATAATAGAATCAGACACCTATATACAATCATAGCCCCCTAGTACAGGGGGCTGTATTATCCTAAGGCAATCTTTATCATTGCATCAAGATTATGCAACAACTGCTTTCTCAATAGCCAATTTACCCCTGTAATATCCACATTCCGGGCATACAGTATGATACTGAACTGCAGCACCACAATTTGAACACTTTGCTATTGCAGGAACCGTTGCCTTATCGTGAGTTCTTCTTTTATTCCTTCTCTGTTTAGAGATTCGGTGTTTAGGATGTGCCATTTCTCTCTAGTTTTATTTAGTTATTATTAATTAATTTCCTCAATTCATCCCAGCGGGAATCAATCTTATCATTCTCTTCTTCCATTGTCAACTCTTCCAGTACATGCTCCATCTCCTTGTTACATTCTCCCTCCGGGTGAACCACGCGAAGCGGGTAATTCAGCATATACACCTCATATAGCGGTTCACTCAAATCCAGATAATCATCATCTTGAGCCAAGATAATAAAATCATCATCATTTCCTTCCTCCCTCTCCCCGTACTTCGCATACAAGTCCAATTCCCCGCTAATTGGTAACTCCATTTCCTCCAGACAACGATCGCAGATGGCTTCAACCGCCCCTTCGATCTTCATCCGAACCTCCATCAGCAAGGACGACTTCACGATATCCACTCTCGCATTCACCATCCCTTTCGTGCCCTTTGTCGCATCAAAACAATTAAAAAAATTGTCATCCATGACAAACTCGAAAGTATGAATACCCTCGCTTAACCCTCTGTGAGCTATCTTATATTCTTTCAATCTGTCCACAATTCTTCACGTAAAACGGCGCAAATGTACGAAAAAAAATAATACATGGCATCATATCCTGTTAGTTTTTTCTTCATCATTTTATATCTCATTCTTCCCCTCTCCCTCAATCCCTTGCCTTTTACTTGCAAATTAATCCAAACTTAATTTATTGACTTAAATAAAGACATCATATCCTCGTTCATATTATTCTTCCTGTTTCTTAGGTAGTTGTCGTTCATATTCCATAATCCGTTCTTGATCTTTATACTTTTCAGGCTGATCTATTTCTACAAAGCCCCAACCATTACCGAATACAACTTGAAATGCTATCCCCGTGTCAGCCCCAAAATAGATTCTTGCTGCAAACCCTGCATGAAAATATTCATAATTAGGATCATAAGGAAATTCGACGAGATAATATGCCTGTCCCTTATGTCCTCTACGCATCCAACCTGCCGACATTGAATCCCGTACACCGATTACAATTCTTTCTATAATTAATGGTTTTACTTTTCTATAATAATCAGGACCATATTGTTTAACAACCTTCTTAGAGCTTTTTTTTCAAGTATTCAACACGTTCTTTTTCCTTCATTTGATCTAGATTCGTGTCTTTTTGAAAATACACTATCATAGAAAGTACAAAAAAATCCACATAATCAATTTCATTTAACCCTAGGGAACCGCAAACTCCTTGATTATTTAATTGAACAAATGGTCCTGGTTCAACTTCCATGCAACTGTAAAGATATCAATTATACTATGATATACAAACCTACACAAAAACATTCAAATTTTATGCCCGGACAATAAAAAATACGTCTCTATTTATTTCCGGTATTTCTCGTCCCCCTCCTCAAACATACTCACATAACTAAAATAACGGCTCTCGCTTATCTCCCCGTCTTCCACCGCTTGAATCACCGCGCATCCCGGCTCATGAATATGCGTACAGTTATAAAAACGGCAATCTTCTGCCCGTTTAAATATCTCGGGAAAATAATGGGATATTTCGGTTTTCTCCATGTGAATCAACCCGAAAGCCCGGATACCCGGGGTATCGATGATAGAGCCACCAAAACTCAAAGGGAACATTTCTGCAAACGTGGTGGTATGCTTTCCCGTGTCATGGGAATCAGAAATCTCCGCTATTTTCAAGCTCAAACCCGGTTCGACACGATTGATCAGTGAAGATTTTCCCACGCCTGATAAACCGGAAAACACGGTCACTTTATCTTTCAAGGCCGCAACAACATCCTCCATCCCTTCCCCCGTCAACGAAGAGACGTGAAAACACTCGTATCCCACTTGCATATAAATCCGGGTCAAAGCTCCCAACAACATCAAATCATCCTCGCTATATGCATCTATTTTATTAAACACGAGTAGGACCGGAATCCGGTATGCCTCCACGGAAGCTAAAAAACGATCGATAAAAACAGTGGAAGTCACGGGATGATTTACTGTCACGACCAGCACCGCCTGATCAACATTCGCGGCGATAATATGCGCTTCCTTCGACAAGTTCGTCGATTTCCGGATAATATAATTTTTCCGATCTTCGATCCGATTGATCACCGCACCATCGGGATTCACCTCCACCTCGACAACATCCCCCACCGCGACGGGATTCGTGGTTTTAATCCCTTTCATCCGGAATTTTCCCTTAATCCGACATTCCATCACCTCCCCCGAATCCATCCGTACGGAGTACCAACTTCCGGTAGATTTCACAACAATCCCTTTCATATTTTCGATTTAATGGTTTCTGTTTTACCCGAATGCAAATATACACGATATAATTTTCTTCCCGCACGGACCGAGAAAAATTATAATACCAAAGAGTGTAAATTGTCCAACCCTTGACAATCCCACGTCAAACCTTATTACATGATTAATTTAGTATTACTTCCGGATCACTAGCGGAAATCATACTTTTATTATACTTTTAAAATACTTATAAAACGCTATTCTAAGTATAACGTTTTAATAGGGTTTTAATAGCGTTTTAATAGCGTTTTATATGGTAGTGATCCGGAAGTAATCATCTATAGATCATGAATTTCCTACTTTCCAGGGCATTTCTAGGGATAAACCTTCATTTCTACACCTGATTTCATTACCTTTGTAACCTATAAATTATTATTGGCCATGAAATTAGTTTTTGCTACCAACAATGTCCACAAGCTGGAAGAGATAAAAGAAATGCTCGGCTCTCAACATGAGATTGTTTCCCTGAAAGAGATTCAATATCATGAAGACATCCCGGAAGAACAGGACACGCTCGAAGGGAATGCCCTTCAAAAAGCCCGGTATATCCACGAAAAATATGGTTTGGACTGTTTCGCAGATGATACGGGCTTGGAAATAAAAGCCTTGAACAACGCTCCCGGTGTCTATTCTGCACGATATGCGGGCAACGCCCACGACTCGGAAGCCAACATGAAAAAAGTTTTACAGGAAATGCAAAATATACCGGAACGCCAAGCCCGTTTCAGAACAGTTATCGCTTTAATTCTCGGGGACAAAGAATACCTGTTTGAAGGCATTGTCAACGGGGAGATACTCACAAGCAAACACGGCCAGCAGGGATTCGGTTACGATCCGATTTTTCGCCCCGAAGGTTTTCAAGAAAGCTTTGCCGAAATGCCCCTGCACGAGAAAAATGGGATCAGTCACCGGGGACAAGCCGTCCGGGAATTATGCCGTTTCTTGAACAACTTGTAAAAAATATGCACACGGTAAAGGCCATCATATTGAAAAGCATACCTCATTCCGAACAGCAACAAATTCTACATGTTTATTCGGAGGAAAGAGGCTACATGCAAATGATTACCCCGTTGGTCCTGTTCAAACGGAAAGCGAACGCTTCCGCCCAGTGTATGCAAATCGTGGAAATTGAATTCATCCCGAATGAAAGGGGTGGACTGCACAAGCTGAAATCTTTCTCCCCACTCGTGAACACGTCGGCCATCTATTTCGACGTGTACAAGATGAATATCGCTCTATTATGGGGAGAAATATTAAATCTCGTGTTACGGGATTCCGACCCGAATCCCGATCTATACGAGTATATCAAAACCTCCGTGGAATATCTGAACATCACGCGGGATGATATTGCCAATTTCAACCTACTATTCCTGTTCCGGTTGAGCAAATTACTCGGATTTAGCATAGACAACAGCACGTACCACCCCGACCACGTGTTTAACATCAATGACGGTTGTTTTTACCCCACGAGTTCTCCGGGAAACTACCATACCGGCCCGCATTCCGCCAAAGCCATCCATACCCTCTGCACATGTCAGCTGCAAGAATTGAAAAACATTCCGCTTAATCAACAGGGACGCAAGATTTTACTCGACATAGCCCTGCTCTTTCTCGGGTTCCATCTAAATTTAGATTTCAATACCAAAAGCATCCGGGTCATCCGGGAGATATTTTCTTAACAAGCTGCCAAAAGGTTCTTAATGATCGATTGTGTTAATATTTTGTTAAAATAATAAACCTTTTTAAGCAAAAAGTGTCTTACTCAAACCAGGATATTTCACATTTTATTAACATGTGTTCCGGCTTATTATGCATAGATTTATACCAACCTAAAATACCAGCGTTATGCGTATAAAAATTGTAAATCTGAATAAAGTCTACCCGGGAGGTAAAAAAGCCTTAAAAGACTTGAATTTGGAAATCGAACCGGGAATGTTCGGCCTGTTAGGACCGAATGGAGCAGGAAAAACCTCTCTCATGAGAATCATGACTCTATTGCAGAGTTGCACGTCGGGAACCATCTATTTTGATGATTATGATATTGCCAAAGACCGGAAGGCAATTCGCTCCCTGTTGGGCTACTTGCCACAGGATTTCCGTTTCTTCGAGAAACTAAAAACCTGGGAATTCCTCGATTACGGTGCCGGGCTTGCCGGGATCAAGGGGAAACAACACCGGGCCGAAGTGGTAGACGAGATGCTACGCAAAGTTGGTTTATTTGAAGTCCGTGACCGTTGGGCCAACCGATTATCCGGAGGTATGAAACGAAGACTCGGGATCGCCCAAGCCATCATCGGGAACCCGAAAGTCATTATCGTGGACGAGCCGACTACCGGATTGGACCCGGAAGAAAGAATCCGTTTCCGTAATATTTTGGCAGACATCAGCGACAAGGACTCGATCATCATTCTCTCCACCCATATCGTGGGAGACATTTCAAGTACCTGTAAGAAGCTGGCCTTGCTAAACCGCGGAGAACTGAAGTTTGAAGGTTCACCGGACGAGATGATCGATCTGGCTCGCGGGAAAGTATGGGAAATCTTCGTAACCGATATGGAATACGAGGAAATCAAAGATAAATACCCGATTATTTCAACCATTCCGGCGGACGGCGGTATGGAGATTCAAGTCGTGGCCGATGCCATTGACGGCTACTCGCACAAAGCGATCGAACCGAACCTCGAACATGCCTACGTTTACTACATGGACTATTTGTTGAAAGACAAGATGAACATGCAGGTTGAAGCAATCAAAGAAAACGAATTGTTCAAGTAAATCTTAGAAGAAACCAGCGATGAATATTCACAACATCAGCACAATATCGAGATACGAGACCAAGCTTCTCCGAAGAAGCTGGCTATTTCGTATATTCGCTATTCTATCCCTTTTAGTTATCGTATTTTTTCACATGGGTACACAGTCAAACCTAGGATGGTTTCAATGGGTCATGGTTGCTATGCCATCCTCCATCCCGTTTGTCAATATCTACCTTTTCAATATCGCACAATCCGTCATTGCCATATTTCTGGCAGGAAGCTTTTTAAAGCGAGACAAGAAATTAGATACTGCCGAGGTGATTTACGTACGCCCGATGAGTAATGCGGATTACATCATCGGGAAGACATGGGGGATCATAAAAGTGTTTGTATCGTTAAACATCATCGCTTTACTCATCGCTGGTTTCATTCACTTATTCGCAAGTGAATCTCCATTCACCTTGTTCCCCTATTTTTTCTACTTGTTCACGTTATCGATCCCGTCACTGATTTTCGTACTAGGGCTATCGTTCGTGATCATGAGTTTCATTCGTAACCAAGCGGTTACGTTCGTCATCATGCTAGGATTTATCGGGGTGACCTTATCTTATCTCGGAGACGCTGAACACGGGACATTTGACTTCTTCGCCCTCACAATACCGAATATGTTTTCCGACGTGCTGGGACACACGAACTTGTTTCCCTATCTCGTCCAACGGTTGACATTCCTGTTCTTGGGAATGGGATTACTCGCGTTTACCATCGCCATGGTCAACCGCTTACCGTTGCATCCCAAGAAAAATATCTTGCTGAATGCCTTGGGATGTATTATCCTGATCATCGGGATCGGCTGTGGCTTCATCTATTTCACCCGTTTCAGTCAAATTGATAATCAACGCAAACTATACTCCGAAAGATACAAAAAATACAATAACATTGACAAAGTTCATCTGATCGATCAAGAAATTGTATTCTCACAAAATGACAAAAAGATTACCGTCAATTCGCACATAAAGATTCAGAACCGGAATCACCGGGAGATTGACAAAATCGTGTTCTACCTGAACCCCTCCCTGCAAGTTGAAAAATTAACCCGGCAAGGAGAAGCTATTCCTTACAAAAGAGACGCACAAGTTATCGTAGCGGAACACAAACTCCGCCCATACGAGAGCATTGAATTGGACATCGCGTACAACGGTTCCATCGACGAGAACATCTGTTACCTGGATATCACGGACGAAGAGTATTACGACACGCAAACCGGAAGCAGCATTCTCCGCTTCGGGAAAAGATACGCTTTCGTGCAGGACAAATTTACCCTGCTGACCCCGGAATGCCTGTGGTATCCCTCTACCTTTCCACCGGTAAATCCTGAAGCTCCTTACAACATCCGAAAAAACTTCTCGAATTACACGTTAAAAGTAATTCATCCCGACAATCGGACGATTCTTTCACAGGGGACGCTTTCCCAAGCGGGAGACACGACAATATTCCGGAATAAAGAGCAACTGCCCGGCATCAGTTTAGCCATCGGAGATTACGAGAAGAAGAGTATCTTGGTCGATTCCGTGCAGATCGAATTATACAATTTTAAGGGTCACGATTTCTATTCTGAAGTTTTTCCTAATATTTCGGACACATTAACCGGATTCCTTCAAGATGTGAAATCCGAATACGAATTGAGAAAAGGGCGCAAATACCCGTACCAGAAATTCATTCTGGCAGAAACGCCCATTTCCTATACGGGCTACGTGCGCAATTGGAAAGGGAACAGCGAACAATTGCAACCGGAAATAGTTTTTCTTCCGGAATTTGCCACGACCCTACCCAGCAGTAATTTTAAATTCACTAAAAAAAGAATGGCCGAGTGGGGACGTAATAATCCCCGCGGAGGAGATATGGAAGATATCGACGTGGAGATGAACGTCATAAGGGATTTTACCCGACGGGTTCTTCTCTCGGAAGAAACGTTTCAAGAGGATGGAAATACTTTTGTGAATATGTTCTCGGGAGAATGGTCCGGCACTTCCAAACTGAATAAATACGACTTGTCATCCATGTACTTCAATTACGCGGGTTCTATCTATTCCCAGAATTTCCCGATCATAGACATCGTGATGAACACGATGCTCAAACAGGAGGAAAGTACGCAAGGCAGACATTTTTTCCGGATGTTCAACGGGATGGGCGATGACCAGCGAGCTGCCGCTTATTTGAACGGGAAAAGTTTTGAACAAGCCGTACTTGACAACACGCTTTCAACAGAGGTATTCTACGAAATGATGAAACTGAAGGGTGTTTACCTGAGGAACTATATCAACTCCCGCCTTTCATCAAACGAGTTCAAGGAATTCATGGCCGAGTTCACGAAGAAATACCAGTTCCAAGAAGTCAATTTCACCCGCCTGAACAGCGAGTTCATACGTAAATTTCATTTCAATTTAATGGATTTCATCCCGAACTGGTACACGATCAACAGCACGCCTCGTTTTATCGTGAAAGGGGTGGATGCCGATCAGGTAGAAGTCGGGGATTACACGAAATATATCGTAAAATTCCAAGTGTACAACCCCACGAATGTAGAAGGCGTGATTTCCGTCAATGTTGAAGAAGGCGGCGGAATGTTCCCCGGTGGCCCGAGAGGAAGAAGGGGACGAGCGGCCCAAATGGAATCCAAGCCGGCCAAAAATTACATTATAGAACCGCGGAAATACAAAGAAATTCGTATCCTATGTGACGAACGTCCGAGTAACCTCACGATTAACACGAATATCTCGCAGAATCTCCCCAGCACGATCATGCAGAATTTCGCCAAAGTGACCACCACAACGACCGACACGGTAACAGGCATATTCGACTCGAATGCCTCCCTTTTCACGTTTAACCCGAAAGAGATCACGGTAGATAATGAAGATCCCGGGTTCAAGATCATCGAATCCAATCAAAAGAATAAACTGCAATCTTTCTTCAAGAAGGAGAATGAAGATAAATACAAAAACTTGAATTTCTGGATGCCCCCCAGTAAATGGACAGCTACCATCGGGGTTAATTATTATGGGGACTATATCAATAGTGCCGTGTACAAGAAATCCGGGAATGGCAGTAACAAGACGGAATGGACGACCCAAATACAAATTCCGGGATTCTACGAGGTATTCGTGTACTCGTCCGATTTCCCTATGATGGGATGGTTCCGAAGAGGAGGTGAAGAGAAAAAAATGCAATACTATACGGTAAAACATGATGACGGGGAAGAAGAAATTTCAGTTGAGACAGGCCGGGGACGACAGGGATGGATGACACTGGGATCTTTCTATTTCTCGCAAGGAGAGGCTAAAGTCACTTTAAGTGACAAGGGATCAGCATCCAACCAAATCATCTTTGCCGATGCGGTGAAATGGGTTTACACGAACAATAACAAATAAAAATAACAACAACATATTATGAAAAAGATCACGTCAATATCGTTGATTATTTCGGGAATATTCATGCTTTGTTCCGGGTCAACGTTTGCTCAGGAAGTTTTGACGTTGGAAAAGGCCCTGGAGATCGCCTATCAACAAAGCCCTTCCATCATTCAAAGTAAAATGAGCTTGGAACAAAGCGAACTGGCTCTGATCCAGCAAAAAGCTTCGTTAAAATCACAGTTTAGTTTGAACTTGAACCCGTTTCAATATACCAGAAGCACATCGTTCGACGATTACAACACGCAATGGTATACCCGGAAATCCATGAGTTCCGGTTTGGACTTCAGAATCAGCCAACCGATTAAGTGGACAGACGGAACGGTGACGCTCAGTAATTCATTCAACTGGCAGGATGATGACAACCAATCTTTTGGAGCCAAGAGCACTTCCTTTTCAAATAATCTCAGTTTGAGCCTAGAGCAACCGATCTTTACCTACAACAAGACCAAGATGCAATTAAAAAGGTTGGAATTCAATCTTGAAAAAGCCAAAATCCAATACGCTCTCGCTCAACTGAACATCGAGAAAAACGTGACCTCGGCATTTTATGGCGTTTACCAGTCTTATAAAAGATTAGTCACGGCCCGGGAAGCTTTCCAGAGCCAAAAACAAAATTACGAAGTCATCAAAAATAAAGTGGAGCAAGGTTTGATCGCCCCAGAAGAACTCTTCCAGGCGGAAGTGACCCTTGCGACAAACGAAAATTCACTCGCCGACACGGAAACGAGTTACGAGAATACCAAAGATCAATTCAAGCAAACCTTGGGATTACCCTTGGATATAGACATCAGCATCCTACCCGACATCCAGATTGATTCGGTTCACGTGGATGTAAATCAAGCTGTCAAATATGCTTTAACTCAACGCATGGAGATCCGCCAGCAACAAATTGCCATTGAAGAAGGTATTTTCAGCCTGATCGAGGCAGAAGACAACAACAAATTTAAAGGTAGCATCTCTGCCAGGGTGGGACTGATGGGCCAAGGCGACAAATTCAACGGAGCCTTCTCGAAACCGGATGACAACGAAACAATCGGTATCACGTTAACCGTTCCGATCTGGGATTGGGGGGCAAGAAAAGCCAACATCCGCAGCACGGAGTTATCCAACGAGAACACGGAAATCAGTAACGAGGAAGAAAGAAAATCCATCATGCTTGACGTACGTCAGGTGTGTCGGGAATTACCCAAATTATTGAGACAAATCGAAATCGCACGTCAGACTGTTAAAAATGCCGAACGCACATACGACATAAATGTCGAAAAATATCGTAGCGGGAACCTTACCGGTATGGAACTGAAAAATCAACAGACTCAGTTGACAGATGCGAAAAACTCATTGACAGACGCTATCATTTCATATAAGTTGAAATTACTGGATCTGAAAATTCAAACCCTGTGGGACTACCAGAATAACAGGTCTTATTTACCGGTTGATTTATTGAAATAACCCTAACACAATATAAAACAAAACGCTATGATCAACAAATCTATAAAATATATCGGGGTGATTCTACTGGCTTACACCTTGAACGCTTGTAACGAGCAACGAATGAATTCTTCTTCAGAAACGACTACACCCGTTTGGCTTGCCGAGGTCGGGAAACGTGATATCCGGGAACTGACCACCACGACAGGAACAGCCAAAGCAACCAAAACGGTGGAAGTGAAATCCGAGACAAACGGTAAATACGAGTTGATGATCAATCCCAAAACCAAACGTCCTTATAAACTGGGAGACATTGTCGAGGAAGGAGCCGTAATTATCAAGCTGAACAATAAAGAACACGAAAATACCGTATCGCTGCCAACAAAAAAGATGCAGGTTGACATCGCCAAGAAAGAGTGGGAAGGCCAAAAAGCCGTATTCGAAAAAGGCGGTGCCACGGAAAAAGATGTTCTAAATGCTGAAAGCAGTTACATACAAGCTCAATCGGCATTGGAGTCAGCCTACACGGAGCTGGCAAAACTCACGATTAAAGCCCCTTTCAAAGGAGCCATCGTGAACCTACCGTATTTCACCCCAAACGTGGAAATTGCATCAGGCGAAACAATGGTCGGATTGATGGACTACAGCCAGATGTACATGGAAATCGCTTTGCCGGAAAACACGATCGACAAGGTGAAAGTAGGTCAAAAAGTGTTGGTCACCAATTATAATATTAAATCAGATACCCTATCCGGTCTTGTTTCTCAACTATCCCCGGCAATCAACGAGGATACCCGCACATACACCGGATACATCACGATCAATAACCCGGCACTTAAATTACGTCCCGGTATGTTCGCGAAAGGAGAGATTATTACTTTGCAAAAAGATTCGGTTATTGCCATACCGAAGGATATCGTTAATTCCCGCCGGGGAGGAAACCGGATTGTTTACACGATTGAACAAAACCGGGCCATGGAGAAAATCATCACGACCGGTATCAGTGACGATCGTTTCATCGAAGTGGAAAACGGCCTGAACCAAGGAGACAAGATCGTGGTGAAAGGCTACGAATTCCTGAGAAACAGAGGCAAAGTAAAAATCATGAAATAAAAAGACATGAACAGTATTACCAAATTTGCAGTAAAATACCCGGTAAGTGTATTGATGCTCACACTGGCGGTATGTTTACTGGGAACAATATCCTATAATAAATTAGGGACAGATCTTTTCCCTGACTTGAAAAATCCCGCTCTTTACGTGGAAGTGAAAAGCGGTCAAAGACCCCCCGAAGAGGTTGAAAAATTAATCACGACTAATATCGAATCGACAACCGCACGCCAAGAAGGCGTGAAAAGCGTGTACAGCATCACGAAAGTCGGGTACACGAAAGTCACCGTGGAATACGGATGGGATCAAGACATGGATGCCGCTTTTCTGGATTTACAGCGAAGTGTCTCTTCTCTTTCTCAAGATGAAACCATCGAAGAAGTCAACGTTACCCGTTATGACGCCAACGCGACACCGATCATGACCATCGCCCTCACCCATAACGAGGTGAAGGACATGAACGAATTGCGAAAGATCGCGGAAAATTACATGCGTAACGAACTCGTCCGGGTGGACGGTATCGCGGACATTCAGTTGAACGGACAGGAACAGGCTATCGTCGAAATATCCACGAATCCTTACATGCTGGAGGCATTCGGGTTAACAGCCGACGGGATCGCCTCACAAATCACGGCCATCAATCAAAATGTTTCCGGGGGAACGATCACGGACGGGGATATTCAATACACGGTGAAAGGGGTAAACTTGATTACCAGCCTCCAAGATATTGAAAACATTATCGTGGCATTTAAAGAGAATTCTTCCGGCGAGAATTCCTCTTCCACGGAATCAACAAGCAGTGCTAGTAAAACAAAGGCTCCGGTATACTTGAAAGATGTGGCCTCCGTATCCATCCGCAACGAAGATCCGGCAAATCTGGCCCGCTATAACGGGGAACGCTGCCTTGGAATCAGTATTTACAAAGAAAATAAATACAACACGGTAAATGCCGTTGAGAACCTGCTGGCTAAAATTGATGAATTCCGCAAAAGTTTACCGGGATATAATTTCCATATCATCAGTAACCAAGGCGAATTTATCGGGAGTTCCATCAACGAGGTTAAAGATTCCGCGTTAATGGGTATCATCCTCGCCGTTATTATACTTTATATATTCTTGCGACGAGTGAACATGACATTAATTGTCAGTCTCTCCATCCCGATCTCGATCATTGCCACGTTCAACCTGATGTACTTTAACGGTCTTTCTATCAACATCATGACGTTGGGAGGACTTGCGCTGGGTGCGGGAATGCTGGTCGATAATGCCATCGTCGTGATGGAAAATATCTTCCGAAACATGGATGAGAATAACCTGCCACCCGCGGAGGCTGCCGTGAGGGGTACCTCGGAAGTCGCGGGAGCGATCACGGCCTCCACCTTAACCACCATCGTGGTGTTCCTTCCGATCGTGTACCTGCAAGGAGCTGCCGGGGAGCTGTTCAAAGAACAAGCGTGGACTGTTAGTTTCTCGTTGTTATCCTCGCTTTTTGTTTCTATCCTGTTTATCCCGATGCTCGCCTCGAAATTCATGCGAAAAAAAGACAACACTTCCAGTCATGCCATCACGATCAAAGGTTTCGGGAATTTCGTCGGCAAAGTACTTAAAAGGAAATATCTGGTAATTGGTGTTGCCACGGTTCTTATGATCGTTTCTTACCTGATGCTACCGTTAATCGGTATGGAATTCATGCCTAAAACGGAGTCGAAGGAATTTTCAATCTTCGTGACCATGGAACCGGGAACAAGGTTAAAAAGTACGGATAACGCCGTGGGAACCATTGAAGACGCCATCCGAACGCTAGGACAGGATGATGTTGAATGGCAATACACGCTGGTTGGTCCATCCAACCTGGAAAGCCAAAGCGGGGGAAAATTAGAATCAGAGAATCAATCCCAAATCAAGGTAAAAATAAAGAAAGATTCCAAGCTGGATGCCGATTATTTTATCACGAATATTAACGAGAATTATCCTTTGCCGGAAGGCGTGGAAATCTCCTACGAAAAAGGAGAATCTGCCCTACAAAGTATTCTGGGAACAGAAGGGGCACCGTTGGTGATCGAGGTGAAAGGGGAAGAACTTGAATTGTTGGATGAACTATGTACCGAGATTAAAGAGAAAATCACCGGAATCCCCGGTATATACGACATCAAATCTTCCCTGGAAAAAGGTGCTCCGGAAGTAAATATCAAAATTGACCGCTTGAAAAGTGGAATCTACGGAATTGATGTTGCCACGGTAAGTAACCAGGTCAGCGAGAAACTGGCAGGTAAGGATGCCGGAACTTTCGAGACACAAGGCGAAACGATCGACATCAACATCAAAGTACCCGAAGTGACCCTTTCCGAGATTTATGATATTGAAATCATACAAGGCGAAAAGAAATACCGCCTCGGAGAAATTGCCGACATCGAAATCACGTCAGCCCCGAAAGAGATTAACCGGGTTAACCAAAGCCGGACGGGTATCGTGACGGCCATGCTTGAGAAGCAATACTCACTGAGCCATATCACTCCTGCCATTAAAGCCAAATTGTCCGAGGTTGAATTCCCGGCCAAGTATTCAGCCAAGATAACGGGAGAGGAAGAGATGCGACAAGAGTCATTCAGCGGGTTGGGATTCGCCCTGTTTCTATCCATATTGTTAGTATACATGGTGATGGCAGCACAATTCGAATCCTTGCGCCACCCGTTCACGATCCTACTGACCATTCCGTTAGCCGGCGTGGGATGTATTTGGGCGTTCCTGCTCACCGGACAAACACTCAACATGATGGCCTTTATCGGGATTATCATGCTGGCTGGTATTGCCGTGAACAGTTCTATCATACTCGTTGATGCGATCAATCGCCTGAAAGAGGAGGGACACCCTCTGGAAGAGGCCATCCAAATGGCAGCACAACACCGCGTACGTCCGATTATCATGACCAGTGCCACGACGATTCTGGCATTGCTGCCCATGTGTTTCGGATTCGGGGAGGGAGCTTCCTTGCGCTCGCCCATGGCACTTGCCGTGATCGGTGGTTTGCTGACCTCGACTATCATGACGCTGATCGTTATCCCGTGTGTGTATTACGTTATTGACAGAAAGAAATCATGAACACGATTATAAAAAGAAGGGTTCTTGTATCGATGCTTTTCATCGGGCTGGTACTTATGGGAATTTTCTCCTATAAACACCTTCCCATGGAATTATACCCCAACGCCGAACTGCCGGTGTTGAGCGTGAGCATTAACTCCGAAACAGAATCCGACCCTTCCTATATAGAAAATCAAGTAGCTATTCCCGTCGAAGGAGCCGTCAGTGCCCTTAACGGGGTAGAAAAAATAGAAACCCAGATTTATTCGAGAGGAGGACAGGTAACCGTCTCTTTCAAACAGGACGTTGATCTGAAATATACCTTCCTACAACTGGAAGAAAAAATAAAAAGCATCACCCCGAATCTACCTGATAATTTCCAGTTAAACGTGAACAAATCTTCTTCGGGTTCCGCCAGTGATATGTTCATGAACCTACGGATTCTCGGGGAGGACGACATTGACTACGTGCGTAACATTGCCGATTCCGAGATTGTTCCTTACCTGGAAAATATCGACGGAATCGCTAATGTCACCATCATGGGAGGACGACAAAAAAGCATCGAAGTTATTGTCGATCCGGAAAGATGCAAGGCTCTAAACATTACGACATCAACGATCAGCAGAGCCATTTCGAGCAACTTGGCGGAAAAGAGTTTTGCCGGTTCGGTTTACGAGAACAACAAACGTTACTTTGTCAACGTGACAGCCGAATACCTTGCCACGGAAGACTTGGGAAGTATCGTGGTTGCCGATGGTCCGATCCAATTGAAAGACATCGCTGAAATCCGGTTCGGCGTGAAGGAAGAGGAATCCTACGCCCGTACCAACGGGAAAGAGGTGATTTCCTGCATCCTGTCCAAATCCCCGTTAGCTAACGTGATCGACCTTTCCGAAAAGGTTCGGCAGGAAATTGATCGTTTAAATGCAGAATTAGAATCCAAAGGGGTTCTTATTGAAGTGGAAGATGATGCTGCCGATGTGATGAACAAAAACATTGACCAAATTATCGATCTCGGACTTTCGGGAGCTTTACTGGCCATATTCGTGTTGTTCCTATTCCTCCGGAAAATACGGATCATCTCCATCGTGGCTTTTGCCATTCCGATTTCCGTGTTCTCGTCATTCTATTTCTTTTACCTATTCGGAATAACAATCAACACGCTAACCCTCACGGGTATCGCACTCGCCGTCGGCATGTTGCTGGATAACTCCATCGTCGTCATGGAGAACATCTATCGGTTGAAGGGGTTGGGAGTTTCCACCGACGAAGCCTGTGTGCGGGGGACTACCGAGGTATGGAAGGCAATCATGGCGGCCACGGTCACCACGATTACCGTGTTCCTGCCTTTCCTTTTCGCGGACAATTACTTGGTCAAGCTGATCGGGGAACACATCGGAATCTCTATCGTGGCAACACTTACCATATCGCTGGTCGTGGCCTTGCTGTTAATACCGATGGCGGTAAACGCTATTTTGCGCAAGACCCCGGAAGATGTCAATTTCAGTAACCTGTCCATCCATAACAGATTGGTACAGATATATGTGGCCATACTCAAGATGTCGCTTCGCCGTCCGGCACAAGTGATCATTATCGCTCTAGTTACATTACTGGTTACCGTGGTGCTATCGACCTCTTTAACCTTGAACACGCTGAAAGAGGTCGAATTGAACACGTTCAACGTGTACATCACCCCCCCGACAGGCTACACGCTCCAAAGAACCGACGAGATGATCCGGCTTTTCGAGGATGAATTACTTGAAGTTCCAGAAATAAAAGAATTCTCTTCCAACATTATGAAAGAGGATGTCCGACTCACGATCCGACTGAAAGATGATTATCAAAAGATAAATAAGAAATCTCTCATCCAGCTAAAAACCGAAGTACTCCGGTTAGCCGAGACGGTCAATATCAACCAGATCAGCTTGGAAGCCAGCGAGAGTAGCGAGAACTTCAGGGGAAGCAGCGGAGGTGGAGGAATGCTGGGTAATAGTTCCTTGCTCAGAATGATGGGAATGGGTAGCCAAACGGAAAAAGTGCTCATCAAGGGTCAGGATTTCGAGGCTATGGCGAATTTTGCCGAATATTTAAAATACCAACTTGATGATCTGGATAACATTTCAAATTCCTATATTTCAGTTTCCCAAAGAAGCACAGTCTCTAAGATTTTCTTTGACCAGTACCTGATGGGAATGAACGAGGTTGAACCCGCTAATGTAAGCCAAGAACTTTCCAATTTCCAGCCTCAAAGTAAAGCCGAGGTCAAATATAAAGCCGGGAACCAAGAGTATGACATTCTGATCCGAGACATCAACTATGATGAAGATGATCAGAAGACTCAAACCCGGACACTGGAAGATTTACGCAATCTGGATGTCACGAATAAAAACAACGGGTTAGTCCAATTACGGAGTTTCAGCCGCATTAATCTAGGACGTGATAAAGGAAACATCACCCGTATCAACCAGGAAAAGGAGGTGAACCTTGTTTACATGTTCAATTCCGACATCAACGAATCAAAAGATTTGCTGGAGGCCGCACGGGAAGAGATTGACGAACTGGTGCAAAATATGGATGTCCCAACGGGTATCGCCGTGGAAGTCGTACACGAGGAAAACGAAATGGATGATTTCATTTTCCTCATCTTGGCCGCCTTCATCTTGATTTACATGATTCTGGCCGCCGTGTTTGAATCAACCACGGCTCCCATCGTGCTGATGTTTACCATTCCGCTGGCCGCCATCGGTTCTCTACTGGCTTTATTATTCACGAGCAATTCATTGATGAATGCCAATGTTTTCGTGGGATTCATTATCCTGATCGGAATCGTGGTGAATAATAGCATCATCCTTATCGACTACACGTCTTTACTCCGTCGGAACGGGAATCGCAAACAACGGGCTATTATAACGGCCGGGTTATCCCGTTTAAGACCGATTCTGATCACGGCAATCACAACTATCGTGGCCATGATCCCGTTAGCCATGGGACAAGGAGAATACGTGTCCGGGCTGGGAGCCCCATTTGCCATTACGGTAATTGGGGGACTTACCATGAGTACGCTGTTGACTCTGGTCATTATCCCGACATTGTATTCCGGAATGGAAGACGCTCTATTCCGCCTGCGGACACAAAGCCTTTTCATGAAACTATTGCAAATCGTACTTTTTGTCGTGGCCGTAATCTGCGTGTACTTCTGGGCTTATACTCTATTGAACCGGATTCTATACGTGATCCTGACGGTGATTCTCGTACCGGGAGTGACCTGGTTCTTGGAAGACAGTTTACGCCGGGCACAAAGTAATATCATTCCGGCTGACGAAGAGCTGGAGATCAAGATATGCAATCTGGTTAAAGTGTACGGACGCCCGTCACGTTTCAACCGGGAATGGAATTCCGGTTTGAAAATTCGGGAACGTCTCGGACTGCAAGGGAATTATCGCGAATGGCGGGATATGCAACCGCTGTTGTGGTCGTTGCCGGTGCTGGGATTCATGTATTACTTCACGTTCAGCTACCAAGTACTGTTCTTTTGGGCAATTGTTTTTGCTTTCATTACCTGGATGATGACGCTAAGTATCATGAACATTTTCAGGGAGTTTTGCGAGAACCGGAAACAGAACGTTATCGCCAAGACGCTACGAATCATCGCTATCGTCATTTACTATGCCGGCCCCATGGTTATCCTGATCTGGTCAAGCAAGAAATTCGAGAACAGCGGGGGAGCTATCTTCCTCGGTATGTTCTGGTATCTCGGTATTGCTGCCCGCTACCTGTCCAACAAGATCAACAAGGAAAACATTAATATTGATTTGATTGACGGTCGGTTCCGTATGCTGAGAAAGACCATTTTCCGTCTGGCTTCCAAGGCTCCGTTTATTGGGGTGAAGAAGAAACCGTTCAAGGCATTGAATTCCGTTTCCATGGAGATACATACCGGAATGTTTGGTTTGCTAGGTCCTAACGGGGCCGGTAAAACCACACTGATGCGTATCATTTGCGGGGTCTTTGAACAGAGTTACGGGAAGATATTCATTAACGGCATCGATACCCAGAAGAAACGAGAAGAGTTGCAAGGCTTGATTGGTTATTTACCGCAGGAATTCGGAACGTACGAGAACCTCACGGCATGGGAATTTTTGGAGTACCAAGCCCTGTTGAAAGGAATATATAATAAAAAAGTACGTCACAACCGGATTGCCGAGGTACTTTCCGCCGTGCATATGTACGAGAACAAGGACAAGAAGATCGGAGGTTTCTCCGGTGGTATGAAACAACGTATCGGTATCGCCCAAACCCTGTTGAACCTACCCCGGATACTCGTGGTGGATGAGCCGACAGCCGGATTGGACCCGCGGGAAAGAATCCGTTTCAGAAACTTGCTCGTAGAATTGTCCCGAAACCGGATCGTGATTTTCTCTACCCACATTATAGAGGATATTGCCAGTTCCTGTAACCAGGTCGGCGTGATCAACAAGGGTATTCTGAAATACCACGGTACGCCGAGTGACATGGCCAATATTGCCAAGGATGTTACGTGGACCTTTGAAGTTCCCGTACGGGATTTCGCAAAATTACCGTCCGATATGCTGATCGTCCACCACATCCGCCAAGGCGACATGATCAAAGTACGTTGCCTTAGCGAGCATAAGCCCACCGAAACTGCCGAGAAGATTCTCCCGGCCCTGGAGGACTCTTACTTGTGGCTATTGAGAAGCGTGAAGATCGAGAACAAAGAGCAAATTATAACACAATAAAGAAACACAAACCACTATGGTGCAATTTTGGATAACCCTACAAAAGCTGGTACAATATAACATCAAGATTATATTCGGGAATAAATTCCTATATTTCATGTTGAGTGCCCTCGCCTTTTACGTGATCACGGTGATCGTGAAATTACTAGGCGATGACGAGATCACGCAGGCAACAGCCTACTCCATGTTGATGTTACCGAGCATTCTGTTGGTTTTCTACCCGATGTGTTTCGGCATACAGAACGATCAGGACGCCAAGATCGTGGAGATTATTTTCGGAATCCCAAACTATAGTTATAAGGTCTGGTTATTACGACTCATCATTTCTTACGTGATCTGTTTCGTGATTACCTGTTTTCTTGCTCTATTAACGGATTTGGCTATCGTGTCGGTTCCCCCGATGGGCCTGACGTTGCAAGCCATGGTTCCGGCTCTATTCATCGGTACGCTTTCATTCATGCTGAGCACGATGATCAAGAACGGGAACGGAACTTCCGTGGTGATCATCATTATCGGATTGTTATTCTCCATGATACAGGGAGCTATCGGGGATAGCCAATGGAACATTTTCCTGAATCCCTACGATGTCCCCATTGATAAGAACCCGCAGATATTTTTCAACACGGTCTTCCATTGCCGGATGAATATGTTGATCGCCTCTGTCCTCTTTATCATCTTCGGACTGAACAACACCCGAAACCGGGAAAAATTTATATAAAACAAAACCGCCGTCCAGTGCAGGACGGCGGTTTTTATTACTCACGCTCCAAGGGTGTATCCCCCAACATTAGCAAACAAACCATCCTACAAGTCAAATTTGCAACCCACGTGCAACCGATATTCCCCTGCTTTTCTTTCATTCTCTTTATCTTTGCAGTAAGATACACGACAAACCATGAAAAGAATCATTTATATCATTTTTTGCATTTCCGGCATTTCATGTGGACAACACAATGCCGAACTGGAAAACGCCCTGAAACTCGCAGGAGAAAATCGAGGTGAACTAGAAAAAGTGCTCTACCACTATTCTCAAAATCCTTCTGACAGTCTCAAATTGCAGGCAGCGACTTTCCTTATCGAGAATATGCCGGGACACTACACGCTGGAAGGTTCTTTAATAAACGCTTGCCGGGAAAAGATCGATACCGACACGACGGCATCTTATTTTGCCAAGAAAACCCTGGACATATCTCTTTCTCACATGGATCAATTCCGCCATACAGCCAACAAAAAGGAAGACGTGCAAAACATCAAGGCAGAGTTTCTTATCCGACATATCGACCGCTCGTTTGAAAATCTAAATTCGTATTCTTGGCTGGAAGACATCCCGTTTGATCTATTCCTCGAATACATCCTCCCGTACCGTTTCGCAAACGAACGACCGGATTTATGGATAGACTCCTTGCATCTCTCGCCAAAGGCCCTACAAGAATTATTATTCAGTGATGATATCAAGTACACAATAACAAAAATGGAATATGCCCTAAAGTTTTCCGAAGCGACAACTTTTTTCCAATCGCATTTTATTCAAGAATTACTCTGTCAAGATATTTACAGTGATTGTCAACATATTACCACTCAAAAAAATTTCAAATCAAGAGCATCTTGTTTGCCCGTTGCCATCGACTTTATCCCACATTACGCAAATCGTAACGGTTATCATTACTGGAATAAAATTATATCCCCGGAATCAAAGAATTCAGAAATCAGCGGAGCCCTCGAACGCAAAACAGCTAAAGTATATCGAAAAACATATTCTCGTCATCCACTAATCAAGAGCAAGACCACGGAATATATTCCCGAATTCTTCAAAAATCCGTTTCTCTTGGATGTTAGCAACGAGTACCTCCAAACGACCGATGTCTCCATCCATGTTCCCAAGTATTTAAAAAATTCTTCCGACTACGCTTACCTATGTGTTTTCAATAACTTAAAATGGACCCCTATCGCTATCGGGTACATAGCACATGCCTCTGTCAAATTCAATGACATGGGTAAAAATCTAGTATACCTACCCGCTTATTACCATGATAAAAAACTCACCCCTTTCAACTATCCGTTTATCCTCTCCTTAAAAGGTGAAGTAAAACATCTTGTTCCGGACACCAATAACCGACAAAAATTGATACTAACAAGAAAATATCCCTCGAACAGAAATTTATACAATCACAATATAATGCTCTCTAATCTTATACTTGAAGCCTCCAATCAACCCTCTTTCCAGCACCCGGACACCATTCTCCGTTCTGTCTCTCAGACACCAACCTATTGTGAAGAAAAAATAAATACAAGCAAGAAATATCGCTACTGGCGAATCTCTCATCCACATCCGCTCTCGTTTGCAGAACTATACTTTTTTGACTCCCAGGGAAAACTCATACAAGGACAATCAGACTCTATATTTCAAGCAGTATTTGACGGTGACCCCCTTAGCAATATATATCAAGGCAAAGAATCATTCAGTGTCGATTTTAGCAAACCTGTCAATCTATCCAAAATTATCTGTCTTCCGAGAAGTGACGGTAACGGAATATACCCTGATAACGAGTATGAACTCTTCTATCACGATTTGAAAGGCTGGAAATCTCTCGGGCGACAAACCGCCACGGGATTTGAAATCGAATACGACAATGTCCCCCAAGGAGCGTTATACTGGCTACATAATCATACCACGGGAATAGAGGAAAGGATATTTACTGTCACGAATGGAATTATACGTTTTTGGTAACAAAAAAAGCTAAGCATCTAGATTATCAGGAACTTCGCTTTTATTTGTTTGTATTTTCCCTACACGTGCAAAAAATATAGCAGTAATTCATTATTTTCTTTGGCTGAACATGGTAAATACACTACCTTTGAAAATAAATAAAGCCTGTTAAATAAAAAGCAATGGAACAAAGTGTTTGGCACGAGATAGAACAGTTATATCAAAAGTTCCAGAAACTTAGAATCAATGAAGCGGTGGACTATGATAAGTACTACCTGTATTCTCTTATCACCCATTCCACAGCTATTGAAGGCTCAACGCTTACGGAGCTTGATACGCAACTTCTTTTTGACGAGGGAGTAACAGCAAAAGGGAAACCACTTGTACATCATCTGATGAATGAGGACTTGAAACAAGCGTATGAACTTGCCAAAGCAGAATCCGTCAGCCTTGTACCTGTAACTCCTGCTTTTCTGCAAAGGTTGAATGCAACGCTGATGCGTACCACAGGTAGTGTACACAGTGTAACGGGCGGTTCTTTCGATTCTTCGAAAGGTGAATTTCGCTTGTGTGGTGTTACGGCGGGTGTTGGCGGACATTCTTATATGAACTATCTGAAAGTTCCTGCCAAAATAGATGAATTTTGTGCCATATTGCAAGCGAAGCAAAAGACAATGGGAACATTTCGGGAACAATATGAATTAAGCTTCAATGTCCACCTTAATTTAGTAACTATTCATCCGTGGATAGATGGCAACGGAAGAACTGCCCGATTGCTGATGAACTATATTCAGTTCTGTTATCACCTTTTCCCGACCAAGATATTCAAAGAGGATAGGGAAGAATATATTCTTTCCTTGCGCCAATGTCAGAACGAAGAGACCAATCACCCTTTCTTGGACTTTATGGCTTGGCAGTTAAAGAAATCACTTGCTTTGGAGATTGAGCGATTCAATGCTTCACGAAAGGAAAGGTTTAACTTTATGTTTTAAATCTTCAATATATCTCTGTAAATAGGGACATTTATTGGATATACTTTTTTTAGATCGAGTTTGTTCAAACCAAGAAATCATCCTTATCTATCTTACTTTGGCAGATTTATTGTTCGTGGTCTAGTACGTAGGGCGAACAGTTGTGTATATGTCTTCTCAAAAGAACGACGGAATATGTTGCCTGTATCATCCTTTACGCTTGTTCCTATCAGGAAATCGAATATCAAGACCTGTTGTTTCCACGACCACGCCTTTTGCCCGGAGACAATCGATAAGTTCATCATAATCAACCGGGGCAACAAGGTCAATAACATACGTCCCCGAAAACGTTCTTGGCTTTTCAAGATGAACTTTCATAAAAATATTCGTGCTTGGTTTAATTTCAACTTTCGTGATGTCTTTATAAAAATACTCTTTATACCAAAACGTATAAATGCTATTCTTGAGAATCAGTTGATCATCCGTTAATATCACGTAAAAATACTGGGTAAAATATATGGGAAAACACATGAGGCTCCATATTAATAACAATAGTAAACAAGCTCCCAGAGAATGAGTTGCAAAATAAACGAAAGGCGTGATTAAAATCGCCACTATTACCGTAAACGTGATATACCATTTAGAGGTAGTTGCTTGCCAAAAAGAACGACGGAATGTTTTCATTTGTTATTGTTTTTACAAAATTATCTATAGTTCTTGTTCTCTACTATGTTTCATTTAAAATATTCCATTCCATTGACATGAACTTCAATCCCTTTCTCTCTCAAATAATCTATTATTGCGGGAAAATCTTTAAGACGAACACGATCTAGATAATAACGCCAAGCAAATTTTCTTGCACCTCTTATGATTTGTATGTAAGGTATTGTATAGCCACTAAAATAAATAATCTTTAATTTTACCGGATCTCCATAAAAAACCTTTTTCGTCCAAAACGGACAAATGGCATTTTTTAGGATTAAAGCGTCATTCGAGAATATAATATAAAATTCTGATAAGAATACTATGCCATAAAATAACAAGTTCGGTAAAAGTATTATCAATCCATACCATGAGAATAATTTCGTAAAATCAACATTATTCATTACAATCAAAACACATAATACATTCGCTACCGTCCATGGTATAAATATTGATTGTACCCATCGACCCGACCAAAAAGAATTACGGAATGTTTTCATAAAATATAATATTCATTATCAATTCTCTAATGCTCTTACCTGTTAAAAATTCACATTTTCTAATTCAATCTTATACATTAATTCCAATTTACAAGATTCTCGTTATCAACAATAACACCTTTTGACTTAATAGCCTCAACTAATTTGTCATATTCTTTTGGAGCTACTAAATCTATAATATATTTCCACGCATGTTTTCTATTTTTCTTCGTAATAACTTGAATATAGGGAGGGGTCATTCCTCCAGGACGTTTGATATTTACTTTTTCTACATTCTTATAAAAATGTTTTTCATACAAAAATGGACAAATTCCATTCTTTATAACAAAAAAATTATCTTCCAATACTATATAAAATAATTGAAAAATAAGAGCGATTAAAAATATTAATACTACTAAAAGTAAATAACACCATGCTACTGAATTAAGATTATAATCGTAAAAAATAAAAAACAACAATAAGGGTATTAAAAACGGCATGAACATATGTTTAAATGTTGTTGTTTTCCCAAAAGAACGACGGAAGGTTTTCATTTGTTATTGTTTCTTACAAAATTATCTATAGTTCTTGTTCTCTACTATGTTTCATTTAAAACATTCCATCCCCTTTACATAAACTTCAATCCCCTTCTCCCTCAAAAAATCTATTATCTCTGGAAAATCTTTAAGACGAACACGATCCAGATAATAACGCCCCGATCGTTGTGCCTTGGTGGTAGCTATTTTCATGAAAGGAATTGAAGGACCACCTCCATAGTAAATTATCTTTACTTTCACCATGTCATTATAATACACTTTCTTCTTCCAAAACGGACAAATCGCATTCTTTAAGATCAACGCATCATCTGACAAGATAACATAAAACTCCGACACGAAGAAATAAGCCAAAATGACTAAAGTTGGAATACCCCCAAATATCAATCCATAAAAAGAAAGTACTCTCGAAATATCTATTCTATCTTTAACTGATAAATAACTGAATACAAACGCTACTATCCATGGTATTATCATTGAATTTACACAGGATGCTGCCCAAAAAGAACGACGATATTTTTTCATTAACTTTAATATTTTACATTATTCCAAGTAGCCTAATATAAAAAATATCAAGCTACTCAGAATAATGCTATTAACAAAAACGTTAGTTCACAACAAAATTAAGCAAATGATGTCATATTCGGTGATATGTATACATAAACATTATGACCATCTTCTAAAGGAACTTGAATTAACAAAGATTGTCCTGCTAAATTTATCATTGTAGAAACAATGCCAACAACACATCCAGCAATGCCAACCACTCCAGCAACAGGAAACAATCCAGCAGCAGCAAAAGCATAACTAGCAGCACCGAGTGCCGTAGAAACAGCTCCTAAAATGTCGTTACCCGTAATATCACCATCAGTAAATGCGATAATTGTTTGAGCAAAACTTATCCCTACTCCCAAATATCCTACAGAATTACCAAATAGCTGAAGTTGCTTCCGCGTCATTTCATTTAAAAAATTGAAACATGACGTGGCTATACCATACGTATTTGTTACAAGTCCAGCTCCATCAAGTAAATTATATCCCCCAATACTTCTCGGCTGCACGTATACCATCTGCGTCTTACCATAATTCAAATCTGATATTATTTTTTCACGAGCAGCAACTCCTAATTCATAATCTGGGTCATATCCACCTCCGGTTCCCCCGCCTGTTCCACCACCACTTCCTCCTGTTCCGCTACCACCGCCACCTATTCCACCGCCACCAATTCCTCCTCCGCCAATTCCTCCTCCTCCCCAGCTTCCTCCCCCACTTTCACTATTAGAATATGTTGCGGCTCGTGAAACGGGATTTCCTTCCATGAAAGTAAGTTTAGAATAACCCGTGGGGACATCTTTCTCTGTCTGTATTGCAAAACCATAAGCTCCTCCTATTAACAAATCCCCTTCTAATTCTCCATTTTTATACCTCACGGCTTTTCTAAACTTACCATTGAGTTCCGAATAAAGTACACGCCCAGTAAAAGCTCCCTCAGGATTTTTTGAATATTTCTCATCAGGGATCAACGTGGCCACAAACATATCCGTCTTCCCATCACTTCCTCGTGCAATCACCAAGCGACGTCCGCAAGATATGCTATTTTCAGCAAAGAATTCATAATCTTTAATGATACTTTCCACGCAAATTACATTCGCCTGGGACCAAAGAGGTATCTCTGTTATTTGGTAATCATCTTCAATACTTTCTATTGCCTTATCCCATTCCGGAATCAATTCCGGCATCACCAAATTAGTCGACCTCGCAAGAGGATTCGAGAACATAAGCGGAGCTAAATCCGTCGCATTCTTTTCAAAATAAGACTGTGCTTCCGAAATCCCAAAATCTTGAGGGGATTCCTCGACGGCGTCAAAGTCGTCTGAACAGGAATAAATCAAGGCTAAGATTATTCCCAAAAACCAAAACTTCGTTTTTTTCATAATCAACTTTTTAATAATTCATACAATAGGTTCAAAAACTCTTTTTTGCAAAAAATATATTTGGTGTCATGACATTCACTCTTTACTTTTCAAAAATGCCCTTGCTTGTCCACGGGCTCTAATCACGGAAGAGTTTACAATCTTCACGGGCATTGTCAGCATGTACTCTGCCTCTTGCCCTGCCTCTCGTGACATTCCTTGCATATCATACAATTTAAACAAGAGATGACGGGGCGTGATATACGCGGGAACCATATTGGCTGCAAGACGATATTTTTGTTCTGCCTCCTTCCACTGTCCCCGGTACATGTAGCATCTACCCAGATCGCAAACAAGTTCGGAAGTCGGTCTTAACAAAAAACCTCTTTCAAGAACGGGTAAAGCGTTCGAAAATTCGCCACGGGTAAACAAAGTTCGCCCGTAACACAGGACAAAATCAGGATTACCCCCCAAACGCTCGTAACATGTCTTTAGCTCGTTCCAATTCACAGGTTCCGTTCCTCGTGTCTTTGTCAAGAGAACATCCGCCTTTTTCTCGTGATAATACTCGATAGTCAACACAAAAACGAACAAGACCACGGCTATCCTTAGTATAAAAGTGAAACTATTATCCAAACTAACAACCCATTCTCTCGCGTGACGTGCATCACGAGATATAACAGCTAAAGAAATAATAGCAATGGCACCTACAACCTCGACGGAAAGAGGATAACTAAACAAACCGAATGCCAAAATCACGACTAAAATACCCCCGGTAAAGCGAGAAATTCGATTCCCTTTTGCAGCAAAATAAAAACACGTCACGACTAACCCCACGAAAAGAAGTAACCCCACAATCCCGGTTTCACAAGCCACTCGTAGAAATTCATTAAAGACATGTTCATTATTCCCTGCAACCATCGCGAAGGAAGACCCGGGATGCGCTTCGAGCCACGCTCCTTGCGCAGGCATATACAACGCGGCGAAAGAACCACCACCAAAACATGGAGCATCTAGGAACATTCTCCCGGCAACTTGCCAGATTAAAAAACGTCCCTGCACGGAAGCCGGATGCAACAAATAAAGAATATAAATCACGCTTGCAGAGATGGCAATCACAAGCAAGAATAGAATATACTTCCCAAAACGATATTGTTTGAACATATTTTCCAAGAAACGGGTAAATCTCCATCGCCTTCCGACCAGCACGATCCATAAAATGCCTAGCATTAAACCAACCCAAGCCGCACGAGATGCTAGCCATCCTAACGTGACAAGTAGTAATATTACTCCCGCCCCCCGGAGTACACGCACATACACCCTCTCTTTATAATAAAAACCAACCACCCCGGCTAAACAAGCTATAGCGAGAAAAACAGCAAGAATAGCAGGATTCATAAATCCTCCTGTCCCCGGGTATAAATAGTTATACGAGGGAAACAAACCTAGTAACTGGACAAAAAACCATATCGCCTGAAAAATTCCTGCAATAAAAAGCACGTTAAAGTAGATCGCTTTCAGCTCGATATTTCTAACATAAGCGTACAAAATAATGGCTGCACTCCCTAACAATAACTTCCAAGTATACATGGAAGACACCGTTCCAACTGTTCGCCCCACGTACCAGACCACGAACAACACGAACAATAAATCTACCAAATTAAAACGGCAACCGCGATGTTTAAAGAACAAGACAGAACAAATGACCAGTAATAATACTCCTACAAAACCCGCTGTTATTCCCGGTAACGAATGATCCAAGTGCCATAACACCGGGGCCAATAGTAAAATAAAATATATTGGAATACTTTTTATCGCTAACATAATCTTACATTTTCATAGACAATTCACACGTATCAAACTCCCGTCTTCCGTAATCCCGTACAACATCCCCTCTTCCCGGTCATAGCTAATCCCCGTCAAGGCATCACCAAAATAAAGTGTCCGGATCAGGTTCCCTTCCCAATCATACACGAGCAGGCAGTTAGATTCAAAAGCCCTGCCCCGATCCATCTTGTAGGTTTTCCCGGAATAAAGGGCATACACCTTATCTTCTGTTACCGCAACATCCAGAAAACCGAAACGGTTCCCCTGGCAATAAGTCACTCGTGAAGAAGGGATTTCCGATACCTCGACTTCCGGGTAATGTAATCGAACCAATCGTACCCGCTCGATAGAATCAGCCGTCACCCGGCAAAAGTCTATAACCCCGCTATACATGTCGGCACAAACAAACGCTCCTCCATCCGGACGAACACGCAACACGTTGCTAGCGTAAAGCATCGCTTTTGTCTTTTCCTGCAAGCCGGGATAAACGGGATGATCCGGGTAAGAAAGAGAATAACGTGCCGACTGATCCGGTAAGGAATATAGCAAGTAGCGTCCCTTTTCATACAAGCCCGTGGCGATCACTCGATCCCCGACCTGTGCCGCAATCAAATGTTGTTCACCCGAGGGAAGCTGGACTACGGTCTCCGAGTTGCCAGAACGAGCGAGAGAAGAGATCGACTTCACAACCAGCTCTCCCTTACTGAAATCCAAGGCCGTCACGGTCTTCCCGTCAAACGAGTTGAACGAGCTCAAACTCCGGAAACGATCATTTAAAGATTCTCCTCGACCGGTCAAATCCAACGTCCCCGGACCATCCAAATCAATGGTCTTGATCTCTCCGTATTCGCCTCCCGTTTCCACTACAATCCGATCTCCCTGTTTCACGAACCCGTTTACCTCATGTATTCCCCAACGGGACATGTCGACCAAACGAGTGGTAATTACCCGTTCACTGTTTATAGCTTTCAAACTATCACTCTCCATGCCATGCTCCGTGCATCCTAGAGAGAGACTTCCTAACAAACAATATAATACCAAATGTTTCATTCGTCCTTCATTGATATACCTTTAACTTTAATCCCATTCTCAAAACAATATCCTCCCGCTTGAATACAATATTTGAAGCCTCCCCCGGATTCCGGGGATCCCAAAGCTTCAATATTTTCCAAGGTTAACACGGAATTGTTATTACTATTCCCTTGGATACTCAAATCCAAGTTCAACATGATCGCACAGGCCATGAACATTAAAATTATTAACACGTACCACTTTTTCTTCATAATCGTAAATTTTTGTGATAAAAATAGACCTTTAAAGCTTAATTTTCGAAGAAAACGGTTGCACGTGGGTTGCAAAATCAATATCTTTGACAAAACGGAAAGAATACTGAAAATGGATCGGAGTTTAAGATATTACTGGTTTATTGCCATTCTTGCCGGGATAATTATTCTATTTAATCAATTAATTTACATAGAACAATTATACCGACATGAAAAAACAATATACATCAATCAGCAAAATGAATGGATCACCAACACGATTTATGATTTTAACATGAAAATGGCAGATCCGAAACAAACCGTCAGTTTCAATCCCAAAAATAACCGATTAACCTATGTCATAAACGATCAGATTTTCCGTTTTCAATTAAAACCAGAAGACAAAATATATCAAATTATCGAACAAAGTGATTACGACATACAGGATACCTCTCGTTGGACCTTGCAACACTTTCACTCCTACTTGCAAGCAAAACGAGATACCCATGTCATCGAAAATTTATCCATCCATTTTGCCATCGAGGATAGTATCCATCAAATTAAAGATTCCTATCCACCCCATCGAAACTCTTCCCAAGAGTGTGAATTAAAGATTCCGTTAGGTTTTCTTGCCAAAGACACGTTATACGCCTCCTATAATTACCCTCTCACACTATTTTTAGACTTGGCTTCCGGACATATCTCGTTAGTTTTTTTCATTTCCCTGCTACTTATTTTCTGTGTCATTTCGCTTTTTCACACGCTTCATTGGGAGAAAAGAGCCGGGAAATACCGAGAGATTTTCGTGCATAATATCGTGCATGACTTGAAACGCCCTATTGAAACCGAACTTAAACTTCACTACATACTTTACAAAACTCTTCCTCCCGAACAAAAAATCTTACTGGAAAAGAGTACAACCGAATTGAATAACGTATTACAATCCATCAGTCGGATATTACTTCAATCCACGGATGCCCATGGTTTGCGCTTGAAAATTAAAGATTTTAACCTGTATGAAATGTTGGATGAACTAAGTTGTTCGGACTCATGGAATATAGTAAAAGAGAAACAGGCCGATATTCAACTCCAATACCTTTCCGATCGACACGTGATAGCCGGAGACCCTAATTTTTTACAACCGGTATTCCTAAATTTAATCGATAACGCTTTAAAATATGCCGGAGAAAAAGTACATATCCGAATCACGTGTAAAGACATCAACCCAAACGCTATTCGCATCGAGGTGAAAGACAACGGTACGGGTATCACCCCCGAAGCCTTGAAACATATCTTCAAGCGCTACCACAGGGGTGATCACCAAAACGACACGAAAATCAATGGCCACGGGCAAGGTCTGTATTTCGCACGAATGGTTGTTCGGGCACACGGGGGATCGATTACAGCGGAAAGCGTGGTAGGAACAGGCACAACCTTTACCGTGATATTACCTATAAAATAAAACAACAAGATGGGAAACAAGATGAGGATTCTTTATGCAGAAGACTATGAACTCGAAGCTGAATTAACAAAAATCATCCTAGAAGAAAACGAATTCATAGTCGACATCGCCGCAGACGGGGAAAAAGCATGGGATGCCTACAATCGTCAAAAGCCCGATATTCTACTACTCGATCTCAACATGCCTCAGAAAGACGGGATCGAAGTAACCCGATTGATCCGGAAGAAAGACCCGCTAACACGTATTATCATCTATACTTCCCACGGAGAACCGGAAAAAGAAATCGCCGCACTGGATGCCGGGGCAGATGAATTCATTCCCAAAAACCGTACTCCGGATGTTTTGATCGCCCATTTGAAAGCCCTTCGCCATAAAATGATTACATGCTTAAACGTCCCACACGTGTATGAACTCTCTCCCATCACAACATTTAATGTTGTTACACGCACGGTAACCATCCAAGGAGAAGCAACCCTGCTAAGTTCCAGCGAAGCACGCCTTCTACAATTACTATGCGTCAAAAGCAATCAAATTGCCAACATGGATTACATCATGAAGGGAATTTGGAAAGATGCCACCATTGGCAAAAGAAAAAGGATAAAGGAATACGTGTGTCGAATCAGGCAACCATTAAAAAAGGATCCGTCCATCAAGATCGAGTACATCGGAAATGATTACGAAGAAGGATATATGCTAATTACCGCCCCTTCACCAAGCTAAACCTACCTTCACCAATCACTCGACCATAATATATAGCAAATATACAACACAATTCACCCATCATGCGACATAATCGTATGAAAATGACTTTCTAAAAATAGAAAATAAGAATAAATTAAATTCCCGCAAGAATAATTTCAACGCCCTATGTAAACTATGTCATTTTTTATATTTTCGCGGAAATTATCACCATAAAAATAAAGAAATGAAAAAAATCTTGTATGTATTATGTCTGCTTACGACTCTTGTAGCATGTAGCGATGACGATGACAAAATTATTACCGATTACGACAAGCCATACACGAAGTTGCCCTCTTCCGAATTAAGAACTTTAATCGAAGACAATATCAACTCATGCGTAACCTTGGCTAAAGAGTTTAACGAAATGGGAAAAAATAATTCTATATTCGATATAATGAATTATTACCGTATAAACTTTGATTTTAATATTCTCGATTTTATGAACTCTCGTAGTTCAGACCCAAGCAAAGAGAACACGTTTACCGGAATGAAACTAGTTTGGAATAAAGACAAACAGGACTTCGACACCACAATCAATGCTGCCGGATTCATGGAAATCTTCTTTCCTTCCTCCAAGACGGACCAGTCTAAAAATGATCTTCATTTCATTGCAACAATTAATTATAGTACCAATGTTTACCTTGAAACTAAAGTTTATAACGAGGAAAAAGTTTTATTTCGCCAAGTACAACAATACAACAAAGAAACCTCTGAGGCTATACAAGTAGAAGAATATCCTCCTTACAGCGCAACGATCAAAATGAATATAAATGATGATGACATGGTCTCCGGGCTTATCGCAAAGAGAATGCTAAGAGAAATTACACTACTAAAAGAAGGAGGAGATCACTACAACCTTTCCATGAATATTGAAAATGGGAATTTATATTTAGTAACAGAATTCAATAACATCCGGATTCGCTCAACGGTTGAACAATTTAGTAGCATTCAAGCACTAATAAAGGAAATATATTACACGAATGAAGGACGTTATGAAGAATTGGCCACAGAACTTATTCAAAAAAATATGCGAGAAAGTGTTATTGTTTTCACGGATAAAGATGAGAAAATCGGAGAATGGGAATTCGTGAAACTAGAACGTCTTTCCCCTCGTTGCAAATGTATATTCCAAGACGGAACAGAATTATTCTTCCAGTTACATGCGTTATACAATTTTTAGTAAAATTTCCTTCCCCGGCTTTTGAAAACCGGGGAAATTTCTGTTTAATGGATCCCTGTACGCCCCAATTTCTCATTTAGTTTACGACGAATAACATTGATGGCATTTTTGCGCTTGAGGAGTTCCACAATCTGTGAAGGATCTTTACTATTTTGTAATTCAAGAATGCGATTATCTATATCCCGGGAAAGCATTTCTACTCTTCGCATCTTGTAATTGTCTAGTATTTTAGGTAAAAGTTCACCGAGTTTCATTTGTTCCGTCTCGACAAAACTATCCATCTTATACCAAATTTTGCTTAACTCGTAAGGTTCACTCAGGATATTAGCAGCCATAGTACTCACTTTTATATCTGGATAAGAAATAAAATAACGGGCCGGTATAAACGACGGAGACTCATACTGACGCTGATATTCCTGTTGCATTGTACGGAACACGGGATTCAACAATTCCAAATCATCTTCCCCAAGTTCCCGGATAATGAATTCCCCGACACTCACACTTCGCATATATCCGTTACGTTCCTCCTCGTACAACTCGCTATCCCCGAATAAAAGCAGGTAACGAATCAACACACTTTCCTCGATGTCACAAGGAGTCGCTCCTCGTGTCGGGGTTGTTACTTTCAATTCTGGAGTCATAACAGGAGACTTGGAAGGTTGTTCTTCGTTCTTCAAGCGGACCTTAGCAATCTCGGTATATAAAACCCGTTCCTCAACGTACAACTGGTGAGCAGTTTCCCGCACATAGACAGAACGCACGATGTTATCTGGAATCTTGGCAATACTTCGCACGATGTCCGTGATCAGGCGAGCCCGTTCAACCGGATCATCCCCCGCAGAACCCAGCAATAATTTAGTCTTGAAATTTATAAAATCCGTCTCGTTATTCGCGATAAAGTCCGCCAAATCTTGCGGTGTATGACTCCGGGCAAAAGAATCCGGATCCTCCCCGTCCGGCAGTAAAAGCACCCTCACGTTCAATCCCTCTTCCAGCACGAGATCGATTCCCCGCAAAGAGGCCTTAATCCCGGCAGCATCCCCATCATAAATAATTGTCACGTTCGGAGTCAGCCGACGAATCAATCGGATCTGATCGATCGTCAAAGAGGTTCCCGAAGAAGCCACCACGTTCTCAATTCCTTTCGCGTGAAAAGAGATTACGTCCGTGTAGCCTTCCACCAAGATACAACGATCTTGCTGTACGATCGATTTCTTGGCAAAGAATATTCCGTAAAGGGTCTTGCTCTTGTGATATATTTCGGACTCCGGGGAATTCAGGTATTTTGAAATCTTTTTATCAGCAGTCATCGTTCGTCCCCCGAAAGCAATCACCTTACCCGCCAAATCAAGCACGGGAAACATCACTCGGGCGCGGAATCGGTCGAAAAGTCCTTTCTCGTTCTCGATGGTCAATCCCGTCTTCACGAGAAACTCTTTCTTGTAGCCCTTTTCTTGAGCCGTTTTCGTGAACGCCCCCCAACCTTCCGGGTTATAGCCCAAACCGAATTTGCGAATCATCTCGTCACTGATACCTCGTTGACGCAAGTACCCCAATCCCACGGAACGCCCCTCGTCCGTGTTCCACAGTTGATATTGAAAATACTCGTTCGCATATGAAGAGACAATTAACATACTCTCCCGTTCCGTCTTCTCCTTCTTCTGTTCCTCTGTTAATTCCTTTTCCTCAACCGGGATATGATATTTCTCGGCCAGATATTTCAATGCCTCCACGTAAGACATCTGCTCATGTTCCATGATAAAATTCACGGCATTTCCCCCTTTCCCGCAACCGAAACATTTATATATGCCTTTTGCCGGGGAAACGGTGAACGAACCTGTCTTCTCGTTATGAAACGGACACAACCCGAGATAGTTCACTCCTCGCTTTTTTAAACTCACGAAATCGGAAACCACCTCGTATATATCCGCCGCATCAAAAATTTTCTGTATGGTAGCCTGATCAATCATGACACAAAGATAGAATAATGGAATTGAAAATGGAGAATTGAAAATTGAAAATGATGTAATAAGATTAAAATCATTGAAAAGTTGCGCCCAATAAGAGTTTTAACAATACTTTAACACACATGCCGTATTAGTGGAACAATATTTATATACTTTTGCACATGGAAACGTTTTAATCACGTTTCGTTTCCAAGTATAAACACTAAGGCATCAGCTATGGAAGAAAATATAAAACAAAAAAGGGAACTTATAGCCGCTATCTCAGATCTTTTTTTGAGATTCGGATTAAGAAGTACCTCCATGGATGATATAGCGAATCACTTGAAAATTTCGAAAAAAACACTCTACCAACAGTTTGCCAATAAAGACGACGTGGTGGAGCAAGTGATGTTGTACAGGAGAGATGAAAAAATAAAAAACACGGATGTTAATCAACTAGCCAAGAAAAACCCGATCGTGGTCATGAGCGAAATTCGGGATTTCATGGTGAGTGACTTGGGTAGCCGCTTACCTGCCAATCATTTTGATTTAAGGAAATACCACCCGGCCGTGTACGAAAGAGTAGCCAAGCAAGAAGAGGAGTCAACGAAGAAGTTTCTCGTGGCATTACTGGATAACGGTATAAAACAAGAACTCTTCCGGAAGGATATTGACAAAGAATTACAATTGTACCTGTTAGGTAAACAATTGCACTTTCTGAAAGATCCTGAAATCACCAGTAAGCTTGAATATCCGATTTCGGTAATTATTTCAACGATCTTTATCAATTTCATTTACGCTATATCCACAGAAAAAGGTCTAAAAGAATTTGAACGCCTAAGGGACACGGCAAAACAACCAAAAGACGGGTGATCGATTTTTTTTGGTACAAGTTTTGTTACGAGAGAAAAAACACTTGAGAAATTTCCCGGAAAAAATAAATAATTAAATCTATAATCTATGAAACAAGGAATGACTCTTTTCCTCCTGATGTTTTTCGTGCCATGGATGCTTTGCGCACAGGAAGCGCCGCAAACGATATCGCTGCAACAAGCAGTGGAGTTTGCCATCAAGCACAACAAGGAACTGCAATCTTCGCAGATGAATATTGATTTGTATCGCCAGAAGGTACGGGAATCCGTGTCGCAAGGGTTGCCACAAGTTAATGGTACCGTAACGTATTCCACGAATTTCAATTACAAGATGAATTTCGGCAATCAAGCGATAAAAATGAAAGACCAGTCTAACCTTACGGTAGGTTTGCAACAATTATTGTTCAGCGGACAATGGATCCTTGGCTTACAAACCAGTAAAATCGCTGTACGTTTGACCGAGCAAGAAGTTGAATCCACGGAACTGGACATTATTGAGAATATTTATAATTCATACTACACGGTGTTGGTCTCCGAGAGAATGCTCGACATTCTGCGTCAGAACCTAGAGAATATGAATAAAATCTACAAGCACATCGATAACATGTACAAGGCCGGAACAGTTGAAGAGACGGACGTGGACCAAATCCGCATTAACGTGGGACAACTGAAAAACAGCTTACTATCTATGGAAAGAACGGTTGCCGTAAATTATAACTTATTGCGTCTCCAACTGGGATTGGAAGCAGGAACCCCGATCAAACTCACGGATGCCTTGGATATGTTCCTGGAAAACGATAAATCCTCTCGCTTGTATGTTGAAAAATTTGACATCAATAACAACGTGAGCTACCAATTGATTACCACGCAAACCGAGTTGAATAAAAAGATGTTGGGATTGGAAAAATGGAGTTATGCTCCCACGATCTCCGGTAATTACAACTTCAATTACAAGATTTTGAAACCAGAATTGGATATGAGCCCGAAACACACGGCCGGCCTCACGATGAACATTCCAATTTTCTCCGGTTTGCAACGGGACTCCAAGGTTAAACAAGCCAAAATCACATTGGAACAATCTTATATACAGAAAAGTTTGTTGCAAGACCAGTTGAACGTGCAGGACGAACAGTTGAAATTCAACTTGAAAAACGCCATGGAAAATTACAACCTGCAAAAAGAGAATATCGATGTTGCCACGCGGGTATTAAAGAATTACCAGAGAAAATACGAGCTGGGAGCTGTTTCCAGTTTGGATTTGACACAAGCAAATAATAACTACCTGCAAGCAGAAACAAATTACACGGAAGCAATTCTAAGCTTGCTACAAGCACAAGTAAGTTTGGAAAAACTGTATAATCAACTTCCTCGATAAAACAACTTGAATAATAAAACAAAAAAAGAAATACAATGGTAAAGAATTTCATTTTATCGATTATAGCGATAGCTATCCTTGCCAGTTGCTCAGGCAAAAAAGATAAGACGACAGAGGGTGATGTCGTGGAAGCAATTCCCGTTAAAGTACAAAAACTAGAGAAAACGGATATTGCCAGAACTTTGGAGTATGCTGCAAACCTAAATGCTGATAAACAAGTCTTTTACGCTCCTGCTGCCACAGGAAGAATTGAAAAAATACACGTGGAAGTTGGAGATCAGATCAAAAAAGGGCAAGTACTCGTAGAAATGGATAAAACTCAACTCGTACAAGCTGAAGTTCAACTAAAAAACTTGGAAACAGAATATAATCGCGCCATTCAATTAAATAAAACGGGAAGTATTTCTAAACAAGCTTACGACGCAGCTGTAACACAATATGAAGTGGCCAAGGCAAACGTGGAGTTCTTGAAAGAGAACACAAAAATGCTTGCTCCTTTTGATGGAGTTGTTACCGGAAAATATTTTGAAGATAAAGAACTCTACACGGGAACTTCTTTCGGTGGAGCAACCAAACCCTCTATTATTGCCATTGAAAAAATAGATCCGGTAAAAGCTTATGTAAATTTATCCGAGCAATATTACTTAACGGTGAAACCCGGAACAAAAGTTGAATTAAAAAGTAACATTTATCCAGACCAAGTGTTCGAAGGAAAAGTAAGTATCGTCTATCCGAGTATAGATCCGGCATCTAGAACCTTTACCGTTGAAGTCAAGATTCCAAACAAAAACGAAGCTTTAAGACCGGGTATGTACGGTACAATCAATTTCTTCATCGGTAATACCGAAACCGTAGTTGCTCCGGCTATTGCCGTATTGAAATTACAAGGTTCTAACGATCGTTATGTATTCTTGAATAAAAATGGTAAGGCGAAACGCGTTGGAGTAAAACTCGGTAAACGTTTTGATGATAAGGTTGAATTAATCAGTAACGAAATTCATGAGGGTGACGAACTAATTGTTGTCGGACAAGGACGTTTGGTTGATGGCTCACCACTTTCGATTAACAAGTAAACATTTAATTCACGGATTGATACGCCTGAAATCTAAAATTCAAAATTTAAAACTTAAAATATGAGTATATATAATACAGCGGTCAACAAACCCATTTCAACCTTAATGGTTTTCCTTGCCATCATGGTATTGGGTGTTGCCTCCTATATACAATTGCCAGTGGACCAGTATCCAAAAATGGACCCACCTTACATTACGGTCATGGCGACCTATCCTGGAGCCAACGCTGCCGATATTGAAGAGAACGTAGCAAAGATCCTAGAGGATCAATTAAACTCGGTAGACGACTTAAAAGAAATGACCTCCACGTCTTATGATAATTTGGCGGTAATTTCACTAGAGTTCGAATGGGAAGTAAATTTGGACGAAGCTTCAAATGACGTACGGGATGCCGTGGATAAAGCGATGAATAATCTTCCGGACGATATTGACCGTCCGACCATCATGCGTTTCAATACCTCCATGATGCCTATCCTTATTTATGCTGTAACAGCTAAAGAATCCTATCCTGGTATTGACAAGATCCTAGACGATAAATTAATCACTCGTTTGAACCGGGTAGATGGGGTTGCATCCGTGAACATTGCCGGTTCTCCTGTACGCGTGGTGTATGTAGACCTTGATCCGAATAAACTGGATGCTTACAACTTAACATTGGAACAAATCGGGAATAAAATTTTGACCGAAAATCAGGATATCTCTTCCGGTAACGTGAAGATGGGAGACATGGACTACACGCTACGTGTTGAAGGTGAATTTGATGAAAGTGATCAAATCAAAAACCTCGTGTTGGGAACACAAAACAACAAGACGATCTATTTACATGATGTTGCAACTGTCCGTGATACCTTGAAAGATATCACACTGGAGCAAACCATTAATAGAGGAAATGGTGGTGTTTTGATGGTAACCAAACAAACTGATGCCAATGCTGTGGCCGTGGCTAATCAAGCTAAAAAAGAGATCGAGAAAGCAATGAAAGAATTGCCTTCGGATATCAAATTTCAAATCATTTCGGATAACTCCGATTTTATTGTGAAATCTATCAATAACCTACAGGAATCCTTAATGTACGCTTTGATCTTCGTGGTCTTAGTCGTATTCCTATTCCTAGGACGATGGAGAGCAACATTCATTATTGCCTTAACCATTCCGATCTCTTTGATTGTTGCCTTTATCTACCTGTTCGCAACGGGAGAATCACTCAACGTGATTTCATTATCCTCTCTCTCCATTGCGATCGGTATGGTAGTGGATGATGCTATTGTGGTACTTGAAAATATCACAAAACATATTGACCGAGGAAGCCGCCCACGGGAAGCCGCCAAATATGGTACAAACGAAGTTTGGTTATCTGTAATTGTAACAACCCTTGTAACAGTTGCCGTGTTCTTCCCATTAACATTAGTAACCGGAATGACCGGTATTCTGTTCAAGCAATTAGGTTGGATCGTTTGTATCACGGTATGTACCTCTACGATAACCGCTATCTCGTTAACACCAATGCTTTCATCCCAGTTGATGAAAATCCAAGATAACACAGATACAGGTAAATTCAGTTTCTATCGTTTTGTGTCCAGAATGCTGGATAAACTTGATTCCGCATATGAAAAACTCATTCGTTGGGTTCTTCGTCACAAAACGGTTACAATTGTTTCTATGTTCGCTTTGTTCTTTGCATCATTAACCCTTGCAAAGTTGATCAAAACGGACTTCATGCCTCAGAATGACCAGAACTACATGAGTGTATATGCCAAGATGCAATCAGGACAACGAGTTGAGGTTACGAAAAAGGTAGCTTTAGACATTGACTCCATCATTCGTGCTGAAATCCCGGAAATCACATTGATCAACTTGTCATATGGTAGCGAAGAGGAAGCTTCTTTCGCTTCTATGATGAACAGTACTGGTAATAATATCTTGAATATGCGTTTGAGAACTCTCGACTTAAAAGAACGTAGCCGCAGTGTTTTTGAGATAGCCGACCAAGTTCGCGGAATTTTAAAACGTTTTCCTGATATTCTCCAGTACACGGTAACCACATCAAGTGGAGGTTCAATGAGTGGTAACAATGTTGACATCGAGATCATGGGGCATGATTTCAATACAACCACGAACCTAGCTCATGCGATTGCAGAACAAGCTAGAAAGATTCCGGGAGCAGAAGACATCAAGATCAGTCGGGATGAAGATAAGTCTGAATTACAGATTGTTCTCGATCAAGATAAATTAGCTCGCCACGGACTAAGTACATCAGATGTAGGAAGTTATTTACGTAATCGTATTTACGGGTATCGTAATAGTAAATTCAAAGAAGATGGTGAAGAATATGATATTATCGTTCGTCTTGATGAGAAATATCGCTCCTCTATTACTGACGTAGAAAATATTCTAATCACCGATGGTAAAGGAGAAAAAGTACGTCTGAAAGAACTTGGAGAAATCAAAGAATATTTCTCCCCGCCAAATATTGAACGTAAGAGTAAACAACGTATCCTAAAGGTTTCGATTACTCCCGCAGCAGGTGTCGCATTGGGAGAGATCGCAGGTGCTGCCCAGGCTCTTATCGATAACATGGAAGATATTCCACAAGACGTGACGATGTACATTGGTGGTAGTTTCGAAGATCAACAGGAATCTTTCGGTTCATTGACCATGTTATTACTTTTGTCCTTGATGTTAGTATACATCGTGATGGCAGCCCAGTTCGAATCATTCAAGATGCCGTTCATCATTATGTTGGCAATCCCGTTTGCATTCACCGGTGTAATTTTGGCATTATTACTCACGAACACGACATTAAGTATCGTTGCTGCTTTAGGAGCCGTCATGCTGGTTGGTATCGTTACGAAGAACGGTATTGTGCTGATCGATTTCATCAACCTGATGCGTGAACGGGGTATCCGCTTGTACGACGCGATTGCGATGGCTTGTCGTTCTCGTTTGCGTCCGGTATTGATGACCTCGTTAACCACCATCTTAGGTATGGTGCCGATGGCAATTAGTGCTGGTGAGGGTTCTGAAACTTGGAGACCGATGGGTATCGCCGTAATCGGTGGTATGGTCTTCTCCACGATTATCACGATGATTATTGTTCCGGCTGTTTACGCAGCCATGGACAAGAGTGGTAGCCGTGACAAGAAAAAGATCCTCAGCAAACAATTCAAGTTCATGGCTGATTTTAACCCGGAAAGAGATCTTCCGAAAAAGAAATAAGTAATATTTGATTTTAGATTTACGATTTCAGAATCGTAAATCTAAAATCTAAAATCTAAAACACTATGAAAGCAGTATTTATATCATATAACCAAGCCCTAACAGAACGGGTTGCTTTTATCCTTGATCAATTACAAATACGAGGATTCACACAATGGCCTCTGGTCAACGGAGCGGGAACCGTGGATGGAGAACCCAGAATGGGAACTCATACTTGGCCGGAGATGAATTCCGCCACCATGACGATCGTGGAAGATGAAATGGTTCCTCTGATCTTGAAATATGTCAAGAATCTTGACGAGGTGAATAAAGAGAACGGTATCCGAGCATTTGTCTGGGATATTACGGATATGTATTAAAAAAAGAGCCATACGGCTCTTTTTTAGTGTATATATTCATTGTAAAAAGAGGCTTTCGCCTCTTTTTTATTCTGCATCCAGTGACTTAAATCCTTTCCCTAATATTTCTCTGGAATCAATAACATTTATAAAAGCCTCTGGGTCGATTTCACGAATCTTGTGACGTAAAACCATCATCTCGCGACGGGTTAATATCGTGTAGATCATCTCACGCGACTCTCCTTTATAAGCCCCGATAGCTGGTAAAATTGTAGCTCCGCGGTTAATATCGTTCAAAATTATATTTTTCACGGTATCCATCTCCTTGGTCACGATCATCAACGTCTTGTGAACAGAAGCACCTTCAACAATCAAGTCGATCACCTTACCTTCAATGAACACGATAATCCAAGAATACATGGGCAAACGCCAGTCTCCGAAGGCTACAACCGTTGACAAAGTAATCGTGCAATCCACGATAATTACCAATGTTCCTAAAGAAATATGAGTGTACTTGTTCAAAATCATGGAAATAATATCCGATCCCCCGGAAGTCGCCCGTGCTTTGAAAATCATACCGATACCGATACCATAAACAATACCCCCGAAAATAGCCGACAGCAACTGCTCATTCAACATCGTTCGGTCTGTAATTCCCGGCTCCAACAAAGCATCATAACCGTAAACGTAGTGGATCAAGCGCATGAACGCCGGAATAGCAAACGTACAGATAATGGTTTTCACACCAAACATTCCTCCCAAGAAATAGATGCCCAACAACAACAAAGGCACATCCATACAAAGGGCCGCAATTTCAGTCTCCCACCCCCACAAATGATGAAATACCATAGACAGACCATATGTTCCCCCAGGAGCAAAACCGTAAGGCTCGGCAAATAATACAGCCCCTAATGCAAACACAAAACAACCACCCAACAGCCATCCGTAGGTGATAAAGAAATCCTTGGAGAACAATTTCTCCTTAGTTACAAATCCCATACTACAACTTATTTTATTTTAGTTATTAATTTCGCTTATTTTTAACCGCACAAAAGTACAACTTGTTTTCGACTTTTTACAACGTTTTCGAATTCTCAAATTTAATTGCAATCATCTTAAAATATGAATGTTACATTTTATTTTTCATGCATAATTATACAACACATCTCATAATTATTCGAAAAAACACGAACCCCATGAAAAAGAATAATTTTCAATCTTCAATTTCCAATTTTCAATTATTTTCCCTATGTTTGTAAACGTATTGGAGAGGTAATGTTCTTCGTGACATTACGAGGGAATCCCGTGAGAGTCGGGAACTGTACCCGCAGCTGTAAGTTTCGAAACTTTAGTCTCTACTGCCACTGTCTGTACATGGATGGGAAGGCGACGAAAAGGAAACAAGTCAGAAAACCTGCCAAGACGTAACTGTTTATGTAGCTTTCGGGAAGTGAAGCTGGCAAGATGTTCATCATGGTAACATGATCTTCTTCTATCCAAATTTTCCAACAAGCATTGTTCTGTGAAATAAGTGAGCACGTTATGAGATGTGGAATATCTCTGCCAATTTTGTTTTACATCGCATAACAAACTCACTTATTTTGAATACAACTTCCAGATCAACGATAAAGCCTCATTTGGAACCAAACTTGAAATATCATTTCCTTTTCGAATCATTTCCCGGATCTCGGTAGCAGACAAGGGAAACAAAGGCGCATCGATGAACGTCATACTCGGAGATTCTTCAGAAGTCACCATTCCCGGACGGGGATAAACAAAGATGGAACAATGTGCCTCGATCCAATGATAATCCTTCCATTTCGGGAAATCCGGTACGTTATCTCCCCCGATGATCAAAGCAAACTGCCGACCGGGATACCGATCAAACAGGACTCGCAAGGTATCGACCGTGTAAGAAGGTTTAGACATAGAAAACTCCACATCACAAGCTTTCATCCCGGGAATTCCCCGGATAGCGGCACTCACGATCGCAAAACGATCCGTTTCCAGCAAAAGAAAACGATCCACTTTAAACGGATTACAGGGACTGACCACAAACCACACTTCCGCACATAGCTTTTTTTCCAACAAGTAGCGAGCAATCCCCACATGCCCATTATGAATCGGGTTAAACGATCCGAAAAAAAGCCCGATAGGTTTTCTATCCTCTTCTTTACCCAGCATCATACGATTATTTCAAAAAATCTTTTACTGCCTTTTCCGCTTCGACTAAAGCCGTATCCAAGTTGTCATTCACGATGACCACGTCAAATTTATCGGCAAATGTCATTTCATACTCTGCCTTCGCCACACGTTGCTCGATTTTCTCCATTGAATCCGTACCTCGCCCGATCAACCGTTGCCGCAAAACCTCTACGGAAGGAGCTTTAATAAAGACTGATAACGCCTGATCTCCGAATATTTTCTTGATATTCACCCCGCCAACGACATCCACGTCAAATACCACGGCATGACCAGCCTTCCAAATTCGTTCCAATTCACTTTTCAACGTCCCGTAGAAACATCCCGGATAAACCTCTTCCCACTCTAGGAAATCCCCCGCCTCAATTCTCTCTTTAAATTCATCTGTTGAAAAGAAATAATACTCTTTCCCATGTTTCTCTTCTCCCCGGGGAGCCCTGCACGTTGCCGACACAGAAAACTCCAACCCGAAATCCTTCGCCAACAAGTAATTCACGATCGTACTTTTCCCCGATCCGCTAGGGGCTGAAAATATGATTACCTTACCCATAACAATTGAAAATTGAAAATCGAAAATTGAAAATGAGACCGAATACTCTTTCCAATTTTCAACTTTTAGTTATTAGCTTTTATCTTTTAGTTTCAATGTTTTGTAACAAGTTACAAAACATTGAGGCTTTGTTCCTTTATTTTTTCCAGTTCGTCTTTCATGCGGACAACCAGTTTTTGAATGTCGTGATCATTGGCTTTGGAACCCATGGTATTGATTTCGCGACCGATTTCCTGGGCGATGAATCCGAGTTTACGTCCCGGGGCCTCTTCTTTCTCCACGGTCTCGACAAAATATTTACAATGATTTGCCAAACGAACTTTCTCTTCCGTGATATCCAGTTTTTCCAAATAATAGATAATTTCCTGCTCTAACCTGTTCTCGTCAATATTTTTGATCTCTCCCCACTCCTTCATCTTGTCTTGCAAGCGTTGCTTGATGGTAACCACTCGTTGTTTCTCGAATTGGGGTACTTCACCAGATAAACTTTTGATCAACTCGATCCGTTTCAAAATATCTGCAATCAAAACTTTACCCTCTTGAATACGGAAAGCGTCAACGTCCGCCAACGCTTTCTCGATAGCACTTTTCAAGCAATTCCAACCTTCTTCATCTAACTCCTCCATCTTGGCTTGCATCGTATCGGGGAAACGCATGATGGTCTGCAACAACTCACTCTTGTTGATTTCTACTCCCAGCGAACCGGCAACTTCCAACATCTGGTTATAATATTGTCTCACAACCGATTGGTTTACGGCAACATCCTTCTCGTCCTCCGCATTATCAAAATAGATATACACGTCCACCTTCCCGCGCTCCAGAACGTTCTTTATCATATTCCGGATCTCAATATCCTTCTCTTTGTAAATACTTGGAGTTCTCAAATTAATATCCAATTGTTTTGAATTCAGACTTTTTACCTCCACGATCACTTTCTTTGTCCCGCAGTCCACTGTTGCTTTACCGAAACCGGTCATTGATTTTATCATAGCTCTTGTTTTAAATACAAACATTTAACCACAAAAGTAAGGCTTTTTTTGAAAATCACCGCCAAATAACTACCTTTGTTCAGTTTGTCAAATCATCTGAATATACATAATCATGGATGCGAATCACCTTTCAGCCTTCCAAAAAGGAGTTATCGGGGTACAATTTCTTTTCGTTGCTTTCGGTTCAACAGTACTCGTCCCCCTACTCGTAGGCTTGGACCCGTCAACAGCACTTCTGACAGCAGGAATCGGAACATTAATTTTCCATCTTGTGACGAAAGGCATCGTTCCCATTTTCCTCGGAAGTAGTTTCGCATTCATCGCCCCAATCATCAAAGCCAGTGAATTGTACGGTATGGCCGGAGCCCTTTCCGGAATGGTTGCCGTGGGTACGGTCTACGGACTTATGAGCCTGTTGGTAAAATTACGAGGCACCGACTTTATCAAGAAACTATTTCCCCCGATCGTCATCGGTCCGGTAATCATATTAATCGGGCTTTCCCTGGCAGGCTCCGGGGTAAAAATGGCAAGCGAGAACTGGGTATTGGCCCTTATCTCCCTAATCACTGCTGTCATCGTCTCTCTGAAAGGCAGGGGACTGTTAAAATTAATCCCTATATTCTGCGGAATCATTGTCGGATATCTCGTGGCACTTTTATTCTATAACGTGGACACTGCCCCGATCAAAGAAGCCGCCTGGTTTGCCCTTCCCCAGTTCGTGACACCCAATTTCTCTTGGGCAGCCATTATCTATATGGTTCCTGTAGCCATCGCTCCCGTGATCGAACACATCGGGGATGTCTATGCGGTGAACAGTGTTGCCGGTAAAGATTTCGTGAAAAACCCCGGCTTACATCGTACACTACTAGGTGATGGCCTTGCCTGTGTTTTCGCCGGGTTAATTGGTGGCCCTCCCGTAACGACTTATTCCGAAGTTACCGGGGCCGTGTCTTTAACAAAGGTTACAAGCCCTGCCGTAATTCGAATTGCTGCCGTGACGGGTATCGTCTTCTCTGTCTTTGGCAAAATCAGTGCTTTGTTAAAATCCATTCCTGCCTCTGTTTTAGGTGGGATTATGCTACTTTTGTTCGGAACAATTGCCTCTTTGGGAATGAGTAACCTAATACAGAATAAGGTCGACCTTTCCAACACCCGCAACATGATTATCGTCTCTCTCATCCTAACCTTCGGTATTGGAGGGGCTGCCTTCGAATGGGGTAATTTCTCCATGTCCGGCATAGGTCTTGCCGCCTTATTGGGTGTCATTTTAAACTTGATATTACCGACAAAAGAATCCAAGGCATAATACAAGCTTCCAAACGTCACTCATCTCTTGTGGATCAACAAATCCACCACTCCCTTACACCCTACCGCGTAACAAAAAAATAACCGTTTCGAAACATTAGATTCACATAATCAGCGGAACTTGCAGTCGCAAAAAAGAAAGAAAACAATTTATTTAAATGAATAGAAAATGAAAAACTTACTTTTAACCACAATTCTTATGTTAGCTGTCATTTTTAGCAGCAACGCAACAAATGACGTGAACGGTCCCGCTAAAAAAGTATCCATCTCTGGAGCAGGGGCAACCTTCCCTCTTCCCTTCTATAACCTTGCATTCAAAACCTATCAAGATAAAACAGGTAACTCCATCACCTACGGGGGCATCGGTAGTGGTGGCGGTATTCGTAGCCTGAAAGACAAAATCGTAGATTTTGGAGGGTCCGACGCCTATCTATCCGACAAAGAAATGAACGAAATGCCCGCAACGGTAGTTCACATCCCGACGTGCATGGGAGCCGTGGTGTTGGCGTACAACCTTCCGGGAGTAGACAACTTGAAACTAACCGGGGACATTATCGCCGATATTTACTTGGGCAAAATCACGAAATGGAACGACAGTCGTATTGCAGCCATCAATCCCGGCGTGAACTTACCCGACAAAGCCATGAGTCCAGTCTATCGTTCAGATGGCAGTGGAACCACTTTCGTGTTCAGTGACTACATGACCAAAGTAAGTCCGGAATGGGCCGAGAAGATTGGAACCGGAAAATCATTAAAATGGCCGGTAGGTATGGCCGCTAAAGGTAACCCGGGCGTTGCCGGAGTAATCAGTCAAACTGAAGGTTCCATCGGTTACGTGGGTTCCGAATATGCTTTTGCCATGAAAATCCAATTCGCCCAGATGAGAAATGCGGCCGGAAACTTTATTACCCCAAACACTGAAAGCATCTCAGCCGCGGCGAAAGGAGATATGCCCGCCGATACCCGTACAATGATCACCAACTCGGCAGCCCCGGATGCCTATCCGATCAGTTGTTTCACATGGATCATCCTGTACAAGGAGCAAGCCTATGCCGATAGAAATCAAGCCCAAGCCGAAGAAACATTGAAACTATTGAACTGGATGCTGGACGCAGAGGCCCAAGCCTTAACCACGAAAGTAAACTACTCCCCGCTCCCGGAAAAGGCAGTAAAGAATGCAAAAGCATTACTAAAATCAGTCACTTACAACGGGCAATCCGTGTTGAAATAATCAAGCATACACTTCAATTTTTATCCATAAAACAAAATAACGCCTTTCGTACGAGAGGTGTTATTTTTATCCTATTATTCCCCTATGGAAGTGGTTACTAAATGAATAATTCCGGAAAATCATTATCTTTGCAGCCTAAATCTAAAATTTTGTAGATGAAGAACATTAGAAATTTCTGTATAATCGCACATATTGACCACGGTAAGAGTACACTTGCTGACCGTTTACTGGAAACGACCGGAACTGTAGTAGGGAAAGATTTACAAGCACAGGTGCTTGACGATATGGATCTGGAACGAGAGCGAGGCATCACGATCAAAAGTCACGCGATACAAATGGATTACCATTACAAGGGAGAGAAATATGTTCTAAACTTGATCGACACCCCGGGACACGTGGACTTCTCGTACGAGGTATCACGCTCCATCGCTGCTTGCGAAGGTGCACTACTGATTGTCGATGCCACGCAAGGAATTCAGGCACAAACCATCTCGAACCTTTATCTTGCCATTGACAACAACCTAGAGATCATTCCCGTCTTGAACAAGATGGATATGCCCAATGCCATGCCAGAGGAAGTGAAAGACCAGATTGAAGAACTGATCGGATGCGACCGGGACGATATTATTGAAGCCAGTGGAAAAACCGGATTGGGTGTAGATAAAATACTGGAAGCGGTTGTGGAACGGATTCCCGCACCCACGGGTGATCCCGACGCTCCTCTTCAGGCTTTGGTGTTCGACTCGGAATTCAACTCTTTCCGCGGAATTATCACCTATTGCCGTATCATGAACGGTAGCTTGAAAAAAGGTGATATCGTGAAATTCGTGAGCACGGGCAAAGAATACGATGCAGATGAAATTGGTGTATTACGCCTAGAACAAGAACCTCGTAATGAACTCAAAACGGGGGATGTAGGATACATTATTTCCGGTATCAAAACCTCATCCGAGGTAAAAGTCGGGGATACCATCACGCACGTGGAACGTCCATGCTCCGCTGCCATTGAGGGTTTCGAGGAAGTAAAACCCATGGTCTTTGCCGGAATTTACCCGATTGACTCGGAGGATTACGAAGATCTGCGTACTTCAATCGAAAAACTACAGCTAAACGACGCTTCCCTAACCTTCGAGCCTGAATCTTCAGCCGCCCTGGGCTTTGGATTCCGTTGCGGGTTCTTGGGAATGCTTCATATGGAAATCGTGCAGGAACGTTTGGACCGGGAATTCAACATGAACGTGATCACCACGGTCCCCAATGTTATGTACATTGCCCACACCACGAAAGGTGAAGTTTTCGAAATGCACAACCCCTCCGATATGCCTGCCCCCACCGTGCTGGACTATATCGAGGAGCCTTATATAAAAGCACAAATCATCACGCCCACCGACTACATCGGTCAAATTATGACTCTTTGTCTAGGCAAGCGAGGCGTGTTGATAAAGCAACACTACCTGACAGGAAACCGGATCGAGTTGAACTACGAGATGCCACTGGCCGAAATCGTGTTTGACTTCTACGACAAGCTGAAGAGTATCACGAAAGGCTATGCTTCTTTCGACTATTTCCAAATCGGCTATCGTCGAGCCAACCTCGTGAAACTGGATATACTGCTGAATGGTGAATCCGTGGACGCCCTGTCTGCCTTGATCCACTTTGATAACGCTTATTCCTTCGGGAAACGCATTTGCGAGAAGTTGAAAGAACTGATTCCCCGTCAGCAATTCGATATTGCGATTCAAGCTGCAATCGGTGCGAAGATTATTTCCCGCGAAACCATCAAGGCTGTTCGCAAGGATGTGACTGCGAAATGTTACGGTGGTGATATCTCCCGTAAACGTAAACTATTGGAAAAACAGAAAAAAGGAAAGAAACGAATGAAACAAATCGGTAACGTCGAGGTCCCGCAAAAAGCATTCCTTGCCGTGCTGAAATTAGATTAGGTTACATAAATAAAGCGTCTTGTAGGACGCTTTATTTATGAATTTTACAAACCTTATGAACCACTATATCATCCCCATAATCCCTGCATTTCGCCCTTACTTCCCCGTCGGGAGCGATCACGCAACTCTCTCCCCGGTAAACAAGTCCCGCTAAGTCCGTCCCAGCACAATTAACAGCCACAACGTACGCCTCGTTTTCAATAGCTCGTTCCCGCAGAAGTCGATTCCAATCATCTTGTCGGGATTCCGGCCAGTTCGCAATGTAAATGGCAACATCATACTCTCCTTGATTCCGGCTCCACTCCGGGAAACGCAAATCATAACAGATATAAGTTGAGAAACGTATCCCTTTCCATTCCAGAGTCAGGTGACGGTCTCCGGGTGAAAAACTACCTTTTTTAAAACAATTATGCTTGTCGTAATATTCGTATTTTCCATCCGGATAAACAGCCAATAACCGGTTATAATATTTCCCATTCTCTTTGTAAATCGTGGACCCGACAACCAATGCCCCCGAACGTTTTGCCCATTTTTTCATTTTTTTAACCACCTCCGGATAACGAGAAGCCACCTCGTCTTTCGAACGCTTTGCTTCCTCCTTATCCCGTCTTTTCATTTCACACCCGGAAGTAAAAAGTTCCGGAAACACAATCATATCACACTCCTTACACAAACGCACACGCTTATTAAAAGCCCGCAAATTGACATCCACATCCCCCCATGCCAAACGTGCCTGCACCAAAGCCACCTTTACCGAATCCTGTGCTTTCACGGTCAGAGACAATACAAACAGGAAATACAACGTAACATAAAATACCTTCATTTTTTTAACATTATTCATTCCTTAACGAAAGCAACAAATCCCAATTATCATCATTTCTACAAACTCCTATAGATAAAGAGTAAAATCATTTTAGACAAATTTACGAGAAATTTCTGATTCCACCCCCAATAATCGGGAAATTACACGATCACACTACACCCTCTTCTCCCATCGTCGTTTCACCCAAGCCACGGCAAGCGAGCTGACCACGCCACCGATAATACTAAATACCCCCGCCAACAAGTTATCCGCCATCTGCGACAACACGGCATTAAAACTCAACGTGGAAAACATTCCTATTATAAAATAACTACCCATTTTTAAAATTTAGAATTTAAAGTTTAAAATTTAGAATGGGCCTCACGCCTCCGGTAGGAATTCTATACCGGAAACATGAGACTCCATTCCCGCTAAAATCACTTGATCATCGAAACTCTTGCATTCCCGAATTCAAAATCGCGAATCACAATTTACAGCGTCATCACTTGGCTATCCGAGGCACCCTTCCCGTTCTTCAACGTGGCAAAACAATACAGTTTCACGTGCCCGTGACCCCATTCCTCCGGGAGGGCATAAGTAGTGTTACCGTTCTCACCACGAGCTCGTAACGTTACTAAACGGGCACGACCAAGCACCGTCTCGTATAACATAACGTACACCATGTCATCATTGAAAGCGTAGCCGTTCTCCTCGTCCTGCATTTCTTGCACGAAAGAATACATCTTGTTCTCTTCCGAGTAAGTCACTTCCACCTTCGGTGGATACAACATTCCGGAAGCACAAAGTAAGCGGTCAAAATCCACGGTTGCCACATTCCGCTCGTCCACCGAAACCCGAGACATATTCACCGAGGTAAAAGCGTTTGCCGCCGAGCCTTTGCCGATTCCGACAAAACCTTTCCGGATTACCGGCAACAACTGTCGGGATAATTGCACTAACGCTTTCATCCTTGCCCGTTGTGCCAGTATCTCCGGCGTCGGGTTATCCTTTCGAGAAAATACCTTCGCCTTGGCAATGTTTTTCCCTCTCGTGTAACACAACGTGATATTACCTACTGATTTCCTTGCTTTTCCTAATAAATACGAATTAAATTCTGCCATAATTTTAAAATTGAAATTAAGAATTGAAAATGAACTCTACACACCCGGGGTGGGCCCTGCCCCAAGAAGGTATATTTTTAGTTTCTAACTTTTAGTTTTTATCTTGGAATTCGCTAAACGCGAATTCCAACGCCGGTCCCGGATCGATCTTTCTCGGCGTGATAACCGAGTGTCCCACCACATCACGAATCGGGTAGGTCTCTTCCAGTAGAGTACAGATTTCCCGTAACACCCGGATCTGTCTTGCCGTGTAGCGATGCCAGTATGTCGGGCTATCACCGGAACAATCCGTGTAAACCTCATCAGGTGTCACCACACGCCCACACTCCGCGATAAACAGGTTACCCGAGAAGCGAAGTTTCCCCAAGTTATCCAGCTCTATCCCGATCGAATAACGATTCAACCCGCCACGTCCGGCATACCAACTTTTCCCGGCGTGCCACGCCTCTATATTGAAAGGCACCAGTTGAAACACCTCCCCATCCCGCCCGATCACCAGATGAGCCGAAGCCGACACGTCCGGACGGGTCAGGAAAAGTGCAGAACTTTCAGCACTCGTTCCCGCCGTGTAATGTAACACGATCATGTCCGGCCCCTCCAAATGCCGGGTATTTTTCGCACTCACCAAGTGAACCACCCTGTCCCCCATCAAGCGATGGTTCACGATTGAAAATGGAGAATTGAAAATTGAAAATGCCATGAATAAAAAATTTAGTTCACCAAGTTTTTAACTTTTACTTTTTAGCTTTTAGTCTAAAAACGGCCGCGGCCATTTTTTCTCCACCCCGTCCGACCACGTAACCACCCAAGCCGATTTCCAGTAAATCCCAGAAACGAGAAGTATCGGAAAGGAGGGGTAACGTCGTGAACGTTCCCACGAGAACGATCAACGCGAACGCCAACATCACCAACGGTCTCCATGATCGCTGCAACCAGTTTCCCCGGGCCTCTTCCACCACCGTCGTCGAACGGGATCGGGCCATCTCCTTCTCGTGTTCAACCAGTAATTCCAATAGTTCCGCTTCCAATTGCCGCTTCTCCCTCGCCGGGAGTGTCAGTCGGTCAATCACCTTACCAACCGCCCCGACCACACCTTTCACTCCTTCCAAAGCCGTAAAGCCGTAACGATACAATTCTTCACCTCTGCCACAAAATAAAGTTTCTTGTTACCGACCTTCCTCACCGGAATCTTAAATTGTTTCTCGTACCGCCGTAATGTGTGTCTGGATATTCGCATTGCCTGGCACAACTCGTCAGCATCCACCAACCTGCAGGAAGCATTTGATGCCGCCTCGATTGCCAAGCGTACCTCCTGACGCAATTCATTCAATTCCTCTAACACTTGAGCGGTCACATCCACCGTTTCTTCTCTTTTACTTGTCTCTCTTTTTGCCATACTTTCAGTATTAAAATTACTCGTTCCCTTTTATCTTCACACACGTCTCCCCGTAACGACACGTCAGGAACAACTAAACGCCTCGTCTTCTGTCAATTTATAAAGTAATTTCCCACCTGGAAATCCTTTAATCACCCAATCGTAAATCTAAAATCACGAAATCCCAAGGTATTGGCTCGGAGAATAAGCTTCCCCGTTCTTCTCCCGGAAGAAACAGTACAAGTGTGCCGCCGTCCCCCGTTTACGCTGCAAACGAAAAGTGGCTTTCCCGTCACCTCTCGTCTCCCCGTTCGTCTTAACAAATTCCGGAGAAAACGAACGATCGGCATAAAGCACGACAACCACCAACTCATCCCCCGCCCCCGCGGAAGGAAGATCCTCTGCCTTCTCCCACGACAAGGATACCGTATCTTCCCCGTCAACACGTGCTATGAGATGATTCACCTTCTGCAACATTCCAATCGTCAACTGCAATCGGGCAAAATCTCCAATCTTCCCGTTAGGCTTAAAAACCATCATGTTTAATTTCAAAAAGAAATTGTACCCACTTTTTCCGGTTCCTTTAGCCGCCAGATACCACGCCTCCTGTAACCCGATCTCCACCAAACGTCGGTAAAAACGTATCGCTACCCTCAAACGGGAACGGCTTTCCTGTTGTTTTGTCGTATTCGCATCCATGTAACTCGTAGCCGCACTCCTCACCCGTGTTACAACGCCTACCCGGTAGAAAACCGAATTCCCAATCTTTCCTCGAATATTTTCATCTACTATTGCCATCGCTCGTTTGTATTTAAGATTTTCTTTGTTTTCTGAGGCAAAGGTAGGGCATGCATCTCCTGTATAAAATTCTAATTCACAAACGACCGAATCTTTTCACAAACGACATTTTTCACTACATATTCGACATAAATGCCACATTTCCCTCATTCATAAAAACACGGCCCCATTCTAAAAAAGCCTCCAAAACAATTCATGTAATAAAACGGAGAATCACCGAAAAGTATCTCCAACAAACAGACAACAACAGCCTCTCACTCCCGAATCAAAGACATCCCTGAACGTCTTTGAAACGTCTTTGATTCGAAAGTGATACGTGTTTAATCCCTAAGAACACCCTGTATGCAACGAAAGATGTACGGGTGTTATATAATAGTACAAGCAAGTATCGGCAACCTTGGATTCAATGCAAATTAACTTGAGGAATAAAAAAATTACAAACGTCAACTGAACTACTGGTTACAAGAAAGTAAAAACAGTCATGCCAAAATCGATTATATTTTAGATTTTCAACGGTTTGATACAACCGTTTGAGGAATAAACATTTAGCGGAGTATTTGAGAAACAGAGATAACGATTTGGCAACCGTGCGAATTTCTGCGATTTGCTGTGCTGTCAAATAACTCTTTCTGATACAAAGGTATAACAATTCTTGGAAAATACACCAATTACAGTTCTCAATCTTGAAGAGCAGGATTATATCTCTCTTACCGACATGGCTTCTGCCAAAGAGGGCGACAGCAGAGCGGCAGACGTGATTAAGAACTGGATACGAGGTCGCTATACAATTGAATTTCTTGGCACGTGGGAGGTTATTTGTCCATTAATCACAATTTTACCAACATGATTTGTGCAAATACACTCATTTTTAAAACATGACACGAGAAAATTGGCAATTACGATTTCCTCACATGTTGACGTTACAATCGTTCTATCTCGTCCTTTGTTAGTCCCGTGCTTAAAACTATCGTATCTAAGGGAACTCCCATTTTTTTCATATTCCGGGCAACTTTAAAGACTCCTTTTTCCTCACCTTCAATTAACCCTTCAGCTTTTCCCTCAGCCTTCCCTTCTGCCCTACCTTCTGCCTTTCCTTCTGCCCTACCTTCTATTCTCCCTTCTATTTTCCCTTCTATTTTCCCCTCCAGCTTTGCGGTACCCAGCACGTCATTTTGGATCATAATAGCATCCACATGACGATCATAATCAGCACGTTCCGTGGGGTTCATATTGTAATAGACCAATTTTTCCCGAGCTTCTTTCAACCCCGGCGTGGTTGTATCGGGACGAATATGATCGTTTTTCAGGTAATCCAGCCACTCTTCAAGCGGAGTTGTCGCCACCTTGTCAAACTCGTTCACCCGGATCAAGAAATACTCCGGGAAGATTTCCGATGGTAAACGTTGAACCAAAGCATCCCGTTCTTTCACCGTCACTTGTAGGTGGTCTCCCGTGTGTACTCCCGTGAACGTATTTTGCCCGTGATACAAGTAATCATTTCCTTTCCCTATATCGAAATAAAGGATACTGATCGAGTACACTTTCTTCACTTCCGAATAAAGGTCTCCTAATGCCATATGTTCAGTGATCGCCTTGGCTACGCCATAGAGAATTCGTTCTAAAAAATATAATTCCCGGGTAACCTGCACTTCCACGATAATAATCTCGTTCTCGCTATCCCGAGCCTTAATATCCACTCGATTGAACTTGTCGTCGTAATCCTGTTGATTACTCTCGCTTTCCAAAATATCAATGATATGAATCTGCCGATCAAGCAATACGGTCAACAATCCCTCTAGCACGTCAAAATTCGCCTTATTCCGCAACAACCGTTTTACGGCCCAGTCAAACCGAATGTATTTATCTTTCTCCATGATTAAAAATGATTTATCTATCTCAAAGGTACGTATTTTTAAGGACAAAGGAAAGGAAAAGGTAATTAAAGATTTATTTACTAGCAAATTAATGCAATTCCATTACCCTCTTATAGCCGTAATTGACATACCACCTACCAACAGGAAAAGCCGCCGATGGCCGATTCTCCAGGCGGATTGGTGATTAAAGATGATAATTATAACTCTTGTTTACTATTTTGCAGGGGAAGTTTCGGGAAATGCAACACTTGCAGCAGGTGGGGACGATAAGTCCGACCTACCGGAAACCATCGGTCACCGATTTTCACGCTATTGCCCACAAATGTATCGATGTAACGCCAGTTCAAGATGAAACTCTGGTGTATCCGGATAAACGTGTCGTCCGGTAACGAGTGTTTCATCACCCCCAAACGATAAGAAATCGTCATCCGACTCCCGTCGATCGCGTGAAATTCACAATAACTGCCCGATCCCTCAATGTAAAGAATGTCAACGTACAAAAGCCGCCGCCAATAATTCTCCCACCAAAGAAATATATGTCCCTCACCATAACGGAGGCCGTTCAAATGTATCAAAGTATTGGTCTTTTTGTTTTCCATAGATTATTGATTTTACACCTCGTAAAATCAGCCCCGGCGGTTGTAGTGATTATTGATATTTGCAAACAAAACCGGAAAACAAAAGGCCAAACATTCTCTGCAAGCAGGCAAAAAATTTAAAAAGAGGACCGCTTTTTGACAAACCCTGAAACGATCCTCATTTTATATGTATCTTTCGCCTACTTATTCTTCATAATTACTTCTCATCATAGTAATTATGAAGGAATAAGGGTATTCACAAGGAAGAAGACTTATTGTTCTTTCTGCTGGCTTTTCATTCTTGCCTCTTCCTCTTCGATCAATCTTCTGAACTCTTCTCTCGGTAAATTCAACGGGTTAAATGTACCGAATATGTCATAACCAACCTTTCTCAACCAGATGGTTGTATATTCCGGTCTATCGAAATCATTATTAGAATCCAAAACATGGAAATCTATTTCTTTAAAAGCTTTACACTTCTTTTTTATCAAATTTTGGTAAAAGTTTTTCAACGTATTCTCCGGGAGTTCTTCCAGTTTCTGAAACGCTTCATCGGGCATAGAAAACTCCACTGCAAAAACACGTCCATTTTTATCAATAAAAAGTACCAGATCAAAGTCTTTTAAAGCTTTTATTTCCGGAGGATATATTTCCCAAAGTTTATCCTGCCAATCATAAATAGCTTGGTTCACTTCATCAGAGTTCAATTTGTAATTAATTTCTCCCGGACATTTACTCTCGAACCGCTGAAAACATTTCTCAAAATCAGAGACTCTCAAATCCCAATATATCTCTCCCGAATCATAATAGGTTGTTCTTACCGGAATCACTTCCAAGCCGTTAACTACTCTCTTTAGCAAAGTATCCACGACATGTGGGTACAATCTAGCGTTTGCTACTATGATGCAAGATAAGCATATAAATAAGGTTAAAATTATTTTTTTCATAATCCATAAATTATTGGTTAATACCAAATTTTTCGCTACCACATTCACAACGACAATACTCCAGACATCGGATATTCATTTTGAAGAACTCGCACCTTGAGTGTTTTCCCGAATTCAAGCTTGTAATAAATAGGAACAAACTGATCTTCGTATCTTGTCAAGAAATAGATATCATCCCATACATATTTTATTTTGACCCAGAAACTCACAATCCGCCGACCACTACGAGTTACGATTTGCTTATAATCAAAAATTTTATATTTCGAACTTTTCATCTGTTCCGCGTAACCTTTAGGAGGAAACGAACCCGAAAAAGGATTATCCTGGAGCATACAAGAGATTAAAGAATCTCCACTTACTTGGAAATATTCCGGAACATATATGACGGGACCATCCGTTTCAACCCTATATGGAGGGTATATATCAATCCGATACTCCCGACTATCTATTTTCGCATAAATCGCATCTATCCTCTCCTGTTTCGCCAATTTTTTATGCACCGAAACGCATGACGATTGGCTGATCAGCGTACTTATCACCAAAAATAACAGTAGTTTTTCCCCCATAATATTCGAAATTAGGCATTAGTCACTAATGATTCATATCTATTTGGTATATAGTTATTTTTATCATTCCATAGGCAATAAATGTATAATCGTTAAACATTACTTTAGTGTACAAAATGAGCAAATTGAATTTTGTTTATTAACTATTCATTTTCAATACACTCTATTTTGTTTACTCGCTGTTCGACACGTTCGATACCCCTAAAACCGTATATATTAACATACACGAAGACCGTCAGTAGCGTCAATATGATAGATACCACCAAAAACACACTCTTTCTTTCAATCAACACGTTAAGGATAAAAATCACACCGATAAGCATCAGCAGTGTTGAAATAAAATGCGATAGACTGAAAACCATTAACAACACACCTACAAAAAAGGCGACACTCCCAAAAATTAATTTAAATCTCCTGTTCATAATCTTGATTTAGAAGTTGTTTTAAAGTAATTTAGTTCTCCCCAAAGGACATTTAGAATTTAGGATTCAAAATGACAAAGGACCATGAGTGAAAGAATCGTTAAATCTAAAATCTCTACATCTAACATGCCCTAGGGGAGAACCGGGAAGGAGTTTTATCTACTCCTTATCCTTCTTCTTTTTCAACATCTCCTCAATCTTTTTCTCGAGTTCTCTACCCCGGAGATTTTTAGCCACAATGCGGTTTTCCTCGTCGAGGATAAAGGTGCAAGGAATACCTTTCACTTGGTATTCAGCAGCGATTTCTGATTTTTGTCCTTTCAAATCAGACACACACTTCCAATTGCAACCGTCCTGCCCGATGGCAGCCAACCAAGCGTGTTTGTTGTCATCGAGTGAAACGCTGATGATTTCCAACCCCTTTGGGCGGAAGCGTTTGTAAATCTTTATCAGGTTTACATTCTCTGCTCGGCAAGGTTGACACCAAGATGCCCAGAAATCAACAACTTTTACTTTAGCCTTTGTCTCGTGCAGAGAAAGTACACCACCATCGGATAACGGGGCCGTAAAGTCGGGAGCAATGGCTCCTATCGCTAATTTTTGAATCTTTTTCAGTTCGGCAGCGATTTGTTTGCCATAAATGGTAGCTTTAGCCTTTTCTCCCAAGATATTATAGCGTTCTTCCAACTTCGTTTCATCAAAGGATTGTGACAATTTGGCATACACAACATAAGCGGCCACGTATGTATCGCTATACTTGTTCAACAATGCCAATTCTTCAGTCTCCACTTGAGTTATTATCTTTTTGAAATTTTCCCGCAGTTTTTGTGCTTGTGTAGGATTCGCCTTAGCTTGTGCTTGCAATTGTTGTCCGCTTTGTATCAGATATTTTTCCAAATCGTTGAACTCCTTCAATATTCTTTGAGCCTCCCCACCGCCTTCCACGAGCAATTCATTTGTACCCGCAGTAATCGTGTAATTCGCATTCTCCAGCATAATGGTTGCCAATGCCGCATTTCTCTGGACCGGCATCAAGTAAGCCAACGTCGTTTCCGACATCCGGCCCGTGAACTCGAAAGTTCCATTCGTGATGACCGCCTCTCCGATATCAATCAAGCCCTTTTCCGTGAGAGCCACCAACAGTAATTTCCCGTTGACGGAGTTACCCACCTGGCCCGTAATTCTGTAACTATCGCCTTGTGCCACGGATAACATGACACAAGCAAACAACGTGCATATCGTAATTAAAATCTTCTTCATCTTGTCATTTTTAATCCAAAATTTAAAATCTAAAATTTAAAACTCACTCCTCCCGTTGTCTCGGTACTTTCAACGCCGGTTCTTTCTCTGTTTTCAGACTAGTTTTCTCGATAACCAAACCATCCACAATCATTCCGGCGGGATAGATCATTGAGGCGGGATAGTAATTCGGAATAAAATTCATCACCTCTTCTTTCGAAGATATCGCCACAATCTTCTGTAACTTCGTTAAATCGGGCATACGGAATCCGGCTGTGCGGACACGGGTTTCTTTTCCGTCCTTAAGGTCAACGCGGTAGACCACGGGAACTGACCCGGCAATTCCTCTCGCGATATAAGCACACGATTGTCCGGCATCCTTTGCCGCTTTAATAAGTATCTTCTTCATCTTCGCATGGGAATCCCCCTTATCCACCTGTACATGAATCGTCCCGACGCCAACCGCAATGGTTGGACTTTGCGGAGAAAACATAAAGCGAGCACTGCCTGTCGATTCCGGGGCTTTCAACGCAGGAATCCGTCCGTTCAGCATCTTTTTAAATACACCTTTCTCAACCAACGTCATCTCTGCTGCCGGAGTAACACCATCCCCGTCCATCTCGTAATACCCGTATAACGGGGTTCCGTTATACTCTTTCATTGTCGTGTAATTCTTAATAGTCAATCGACTATCTATAATCTTTCCACCGAACTGATCTTCCAAACCACCACGAGACGGACCAAGCGAACGGTTCGCAATCAGTCCTCCGCGATACAGAAGATTACCGGACAAAATCGTTGCCACGGCTCCTCCCTCAAACATAATCGGCCCGTTGTAATATTCTTCCACCGGAGGAGCTGACTTTAATTGCATCAAACTTTCGGCAAAGGCTTTCACCCGTTCTTTCATTTTTTCAATAGAGAGAATTTCTACCGGGTTCAATAACGAGAGCGAGAATCGCCGACAGTCGAGCCGTCATCAGCACGGGCCTCCGCAATAATCGACAAAGTCACCTGTCCGCCCGGCTCCTTTAATTGCACGCCTTCCGAGGTTAACCGATAAAGGTCTATTTCTGTTCCACTAATCGCCACGCTGGAGTTATAAATATCTTTATACTCTTTAAATACCGCCGAAGCTTCGGCTACCAACCGTTCCAAAACCGCCTGATCAATCTCGAACTTCATTGTCCGTTCTTGTATACGGGTAACGGCTGGTAGTTGCTGCATTTCCGGCAAAGCAGCCATCTCGGGCGATTGCGGATTCTGTTGCAAGAAATTCGCTTTCTGCGCCATCATCCCCAACGAATATTTGTACATCATATCCGACGATTCCCAAAACCCGCGACGAATCACGTCATAATCCACCTCAGCCGGTAACTTGACCGGAACAACCTGTTCGGAATACTGCACATCATTATTACGTTGATAATCCCCTAGCATCATCCGCGCTCCCCCGTTCATTTGCCACGGTGAAACTCTCGAAAACAGGATACCTCCCAACGAACCGGCTACCGAGAAATATCGGAAACGGGCTACCGTGTACGAGATATAGTAAGGCTTGGGACTATTCGGTAACATCAAAGCAGCATTATTACGGTCCAACTCGGCACGCATAGCCGCAAAAATAGTTTCATCCGTGTCCCTGACAATTTTATTTTCCGGTTTCGGTGAAGGTAAAACCGGGGGAATATCCCGGGCTTGTTCCCGCCGCTGAGTCTCTATCTGGCTCACGAATATCGTGGGGGATATCGCCGTTACAGGCACCCAACCCGATTCCGCGCCACAAGATCCCGTAAACACGCTCGGCTCGTCACCGGCTGCTGTAATATTGGAAAACATTGACAACGGCGTTCCAATCAAATCCACACCCCGCACCAATTGGTCCGGACGACCGTCCACGAACACCCGGTACACTTCCAAGGGAGTCACGTTAAACGAGTTCAAACTTCCTCCCTCGCCCGTGTAGGTGAAACCGCTTGTTACCGAGCGAAAGTAATAACCGTATTCTCTTCCTTGTTTCTTGGCTTCTTCCACCAGCATGGCACGCAATTCATCTTCCGTGTAGGGACGATTGGTTTCGATAATCAAGTTGGATTGCCGGGACACGGGATCACCCCCTCCGGAAGTACGCCCGTGACCGTTACTCACGGGGAAACCGTCCAACGGAACCCGGCTCATAAGGAACTCTTTCAACACGCCATTCACCACGTTATCCACCCGACGCGCTTTCACGCCCTCGTCATCATACACATAGTGACCGTACAAATCCGTGTTGGCATAACGCTTTTGCAACGGATCGCAATATACTTGAAACTCCTCGGGCAAAACCTGTTCCCCTACCATTTTTTTGAAGGTCTGACCGCCTGATTTTAAACGGTGGCCCTCCAAACGATGACCGAAAATTTCGTGAAAAAACACACCACTCGCGGGTCCCGAAAGAATTGCAGGACCAGTGTAGGGATCGGCCACCGGAGCATCCCGCAAAGCCAATAAACGTTCAATCATGTCTTGCACGTCCGCAATGATCCGGCCATTATCCGGTAAATCCTCCGGCTTGTAGGCGAAATAACTTATATTCAACGGCAAATCCATCCCGTCAGCCGCTTTCAAAGATGCCGTTAACATTATCCGGGTAGACACACGATTCTGCACCACCACGCTCCCCTCGCTATTCACAAAATAGGTCCGTAACACTTGATAACTAAAACTGGCTGATCCTTGACGCAATTCCGGACAACTCTTGAACACGGCAGAAACCTCGTTCATCCGTTGCTCCCAAGATTGTAACATCGCCGTATTGCGGTTACTGACAACCACGGGGGGCTCGTAATAATGTTCCACCGGAGCCTCCGAAAAGCACGGTGCTTTATCTTCATCCTCCACGCTCACCGCTGCCCGGGTCTTTGTTTGGTCGTATACGTTACGGGCATACTCGTAACGTCGTAAAGTTTCCCGCCAGATGGCTTCCCGGATGGCATCCGGGGCATCATTATCCAGAGGTAAAACGACTCCCCGCGCTCCTTGAGCGTTAGGTCCGACAACACTTCCCTGCCCGTTATACTTAAAATTATCCAGTTCCGGACTTCCCAACCGGATTTGCGGTACCAACGTTCTCATACGGCTTTCATCGGCAGTTGTCACAGCCCCGAACGAACTTATAACCGTCATATTATAATCGTCCATCGCCCGCATATTCATGTAATAGGGGATATTGTCCTGTTTCTTTAACTCCTCCATGCTGTACTCCAATTCCTGTTTCATCAATTGCAAGAGTTTATCCTCTTGCTCTTGACCGAATATATTGGAGAAACTCAATAACAATATCCCACTAAAAAAGAGTCTGATGAAATGACTTATTTTTAACATAGTTTCTTTGTTGTATTCGATGGACGACCGTAAAAACGATCGTCCATGGCTATTTACTTGTAAAGAACAATATCTCCCAATCTGCACGCCCAGTTGCCACTCAGATCAATACCGTCACGCAACGTAAGCCGAACATACCTTACATCTCGAGAGCCCTCAGGCATCTTTAACAAGGTTGCTTCACCTAGGGCACGTCCCAATTCATTCGTTTCCAAAAAGGTTACATCCTTCCAAACTGCCCCATCAGCAGATGTCTGTGCAACAATCATTTCCGGCATGAAATACCGTGCACTTCTATCACTTGCGGTCTGAATCTGCGTTACCTTGATCCCCCTGATCGAAGTTGTCTCCTTCAATTCCATATACATTTCATAAATTCGCATCTCTTGTTGCGTACTAGTTGACCACGCGGTCGCTACATTCCCATCTACCAGAGCATCCCAATCCATGTAAACATCATCTACGTCACAATAAACCTTATCGCCATTCTCATTTTCCTTTAAAGCTGACGCCGGTATAATCTCTAAATCATCAGGAACTGCAGAATACCCCATATACGTCATAAACGGATACACCTTATTGAAATAATGCATTGTACTAACCGTATTATGACCATAGTAATCAACCTTCAAACCCAACACATCCGCTTCAGCCGCTTTTTCCAGAATGGCGTAACTCTTTTCCGGAGACTTAAGTATCAGACTTTTATCCTGTGAATTAACTTGTTTAGAAACAAAATGCCGATTCTTACCCACCACAAGCTTCTTCAAATTGGTACAAAAAAGTATATCTTCCAAGGATTCGATGGAATAATCCAATTCCAGTTCCTCCACATTTTCAATAAATTCCAAAAATGCATCTTCTTTCTCTTGTGTTTCAGTTGAATAACCATAACGTGCCGTGATAGCATGCACGAACCCGGCACTGAAATTTTTCTTCCGATTAATCGTCACCGGATCAAGGACAACCGTATCAGGAGAGTTTTCCAACGTCCCTTTTCTAAGAATATAAACCGAGTCAGCCGGATTCATACTCACGTCATCTATGGTGATTAAAGCATCGTAACTGGACGGATTCTCGAATTCATAGTATTTTGTCTCTCCCCCGGAGTTTTTATATTGTAGTTTTATTTCCACAATATTGGCACTATACTGGTCAGAAAAGAAAATCATCTTCCCATTCACGAAAAAGGACTTGAGAATCCCTCTCGAGAAAGATCGCATCAACTCATGATCCCGCGTATAAGGCCGTCCGGAATACGTCTCCACCAAAGATTCGTTTCCAAATTTATCCACGGCACTCACGTAAAATTGGTATGTCCCATCCACCAAGTTTGTCAACTCGTAAGATGTAGCCGTACCCGGAAGATATACCGAATCTCTTTGACCTTCAAACATCCACGCCACCTTTATTTTATCAATCGTGGCATCTGTACCATTTACCCAACTGAGCATTAATCGTTCCCATCCCGGAACAACATCTAAATCGGAGCATTTTGCCACGTAACGAATTTTTCCATCACCGGCATAGTCGCTATAGGTATCCTCCAAACTCTCGTTACAACCCGCCAGCAAAGCTACCATTGCCAATAATAAGTTGATTATATATTTTCTCTTGTTCATAGCTTAATTCTTTTTTACAAAAACCTCCAACTCATGCAAAGTAATATACTTGTTTGTATTAGGCATTGCCACCGGATACGGTTTTGTTTCAAATGTTTGATGTACTATTATTTTCAGATAACGATACGTATTATCCTCCACAGGGAATAAAACATCCACGAACAATGGCTCTGCATCATCGAATTCCTCCATCGTTTTCGGAAGGTTGACGTTTTTCTCTATATGACGATAACTCCACTTGTCATTAACCGTTTCAGCATTCGGATTCTGGTTCAAACCACCCAAGTATACCCATCCCGCGGCATCCGGATCTGCTGTTGTACTGTTGCCATACACCGATAGGTTACAGGGTAATTTGTCATCATACCATCCAAGCCATACCGTGCCTAATTCCACAGGACCTTGAGCGTGCCCAGCTTTCGTGGGAACAAGGGCGTACAGACGAACCCAAGCCGGAGTTTTCTGCTCTTTCAAATCAAGCACCATCGGTTTGTCAAAAGCATAGGGGCCCGCCAAAAAAGTCCCATATACGTCATAACCAGTAAACTGGAAATTGGGACCCGATGCGGAAAGGAAATAATCCATACGTTCTTTTCCTTTCAAGTCTCCATCGAACAGGTATTTCACGCCCGTCTTCGCATTCTCATTCTCAACGGAGAGCCCTCCGGTATTGAAATCATCAGCCGTTACCGTCCATTGTTCGGTTAGGAAAGCGTCAATGTCAGGATAAATTTCCTGTTTCACCCGATATCCCTGGAAATCTTCCGTGCGGACAACCACCGTATACTTCTCTAATTTCCGATCCAGTTCAAATTTAACTGTATCACCCCCTTGAGTAATTGGGAAACTACTAACCGGTATCGTATCCGGTCGATGAGTCAACGGATTTTCTCCCAAGTAAAAAACATGGGCCATCCCTGTGGCTACTCCAGAAGTTTGATAGGCCACCTGAAAACCATTCCAAGTTGAGCTCACTTCAAGATCCTCGAAAAATGCCCAAGGTGCACTGGGAAGTGTAGAAAAATTATACTCCTGCGATGCAGACTCCTCGCGGCGGTGATTGACAAAAGAGACTCGGGCAACAACCTCCTTCTTCTCCATAAAACCATCCAGCAGGAGTGAATCGCTCCCGTAATCACAAACTTTCAACACATCACGTCCTTGCCAGTTTTTATAACGAACATTCATAGCAAATATATCCCTGTCATTCGGCAGCGAATAGTACATCATCGCACCACCTGCCACGGGTGTAAATTTGATTTCCAACCCTTCGGTCAACGGCGTGAAAACAACGTCATCATCGTTGCAGGCCGACAAACCGAACATCAATAATAAAATCCATATCGAATTCTTCATCATCTTATTTTTAGAATTAAATTCTTACAATCGTACATCCAAAATCTACAATCATAAATCGTAAATTCATTTACCATCCCGGATTTTGTTTCATTCCAGAGATCAAAATCTCCTCGGCTTTGAAAGGTGTAAAATAATCTCGGGGAGCAATAAATTTATAACTACGTCCCACCTCAACCGGTCCATTCTCGTTATTATAGAATGTACTGGCCGTTGTTCCGAGAATATTCCAACCGTATGCTTTCCCGTTCATCTCCTGCTGAGCGGTCATCCAACGACGAATATTCCAGTAGCGATGCCCTTCGAAAGCGAACTCGATGTTATACTCTTGGCGTATGATGTCCCGCATCCCCTCTTTCGTATCCACTTTTCCGGGATTCAGTGAATAGTTCTTCCAAGCTTCCTGTACCGGAAGAATTCCAGCCCGAACACGTACTTTATCCAACGGTTTGTACACGTGTTCTTCATCCGGAGACTCTAAGTATTCGTTCCAAGCTTCCGCTTGCATCAAATACACTTCTGACAAGCGAAGAACGGCCATAGTCTCATTCGTTATACCTTGATAATACATTTTAGTAGGAATCCACGAATAAATCCATTTTTTCAACCAGTAACCACTGATGTTCTGGTAATCATTGCTGACAATAACGTCTTTTTGGGTCCCCCAAGGTATTTCACCCTTGTGTGCCTGCACGAGCAAATTGTTATCTCGGTTCTGCGTGTTTAGTCCTCGCTGCCAATACATCCGGTCTCCCGCAATGGAGGCATAAAAACGGGGTTCCCGACGCAAATGAAGTCTTATTACATCGGTATTCAATGGAACCACTCCCTCATAAGACTGAGCACTCTCTGACCCTAATTTATATCGGTTACCATAATTCCAGTAAGCATCTGCGGTTATAGGTAAACCGTTTTCCGTGTAATACATCTCCACCATTTTCATGGACGGAGAGAGACAACCATATACAAGAGATTCGAAATGATTGTCATCACCCTCCAAACGCGGGAGAATATATGTATATATTCTAGGCATTCCACCTTTCCACTCCAAAAGATATTCCTTATTATTGAACATAGAGTACGTGCTTTGCTCGATATCATCCATGTGGTTCAAAAGAGTGGTTTTCTTACCGCTTCCTTTCGCCGGAAACTCCCGGTCTCCCTCCGCACAAATTTCAGCCGCCTTGTCGGCAGCTTCCGCGGCCAACCTCCATTTTTCCCGGTCATATTTAGTATTAAAAAGCAATTCCCCGTTCTTGTTCTTAAAATTGGCATAAAATATATTCCCGTTGAAAAGTGGAGAAGCAGCATAAACTAACGCCTTGGCTCTCAAAGCAGCAACAGCTTCTTTCGTAAAAGAGAACCCATAGAATGCATCCCGTTGGGAGTGTCTCGGAATATCAGGTTCGGCCTCGTCTAGCAACCGGACAATCTCTTTGAAACAGGTATCCACCGGTTGCCTCGGCAATTGGTAATCTTCCACCTCCAAATCCACAGGCATATTTTGCGGAATCAAGCAAATAGGGCCATAAGTACGAAGCAATTCAAAGTAGATATACGCCTTCAGTGCCTTCACGTCTGCTTTCCACCAGGCTTTAGTCTCTTCCGTCATATTGTACGTGTTGTCGATATTCTCAAGAAAAACATTAGCCCTTCGGATAAGTCGATACATACTCAGCCATATATTCCCGTAAGGCTCTTGTGACATCTGCTGACCGTTTGCCACTAAAAAACCGGGCATTGCATAGTTTGCAGTGTATAAAACAGGACTAGGCGTAAACTCATCGGCTCCCATGAAAGCGAGATTATTAGCACTCGTTACTACAGTCATCAAATCCGAATAGAGTCCCAACCACCATTTCTCCACTTTCGTTCGTTGCTCAAAAACCGATTCTATCGTTTCAATGTCTTTCTCCGGAACCATATCGAGATAATTACACCCAGGCAACAGAAAAAGGCCACAAAGTATAGATAATAAATATTTTTTCATCATCATGTATATTTAAATTTAGAAACTGATATTCAACCCGGCCGACCACGTGCGTTGTATGGGGTAATTGAACCCGTTGTCACCTAACTCCACGTCCCACACCTTGAAATTAGTAATTAGGAAGGGGTTATTGACACGAGTATAAAACTTTACGCTCTGTATTTTTAATCTATCAAGTACCTTCCGGGGGAGATTATACCCCACTTCGATAGCCGTACAACGCAAGAAACTGCATTTCCGCATAAAATAGGTCGAAAAACGAGGTTCTGCACTGTTACTATACCAATTCTCTTGCGGATTATGCATATTAATGGCTTGCGTAGAAAGGCGCGGCCAAAAAGGACGTTCTTTCATGTTGTCCTCACTTCAGTGGTCATCATAAATTGCTTTCAGCATCGCCCGATCGTTCACGAACGGACCGATTTTCATCGGGTCCATAAAAAATGCACGCTTACCCGATCCTTGGAAAGAGAAATTAAATTCAACGTTTTTATATTGGAAAGTACCGCTAAAACCGTAAATTACACGAGGCGTGGTTGGAAAACCAATATACGTGGCATCATTCACATCGATTGTGCCATCTCCATTTATATCACGATATCGAATATCTCCCGGCATCGTCATTCCAGTTCCCCCCTGATTCGGAGAATTGTCGATTTCAGCCTGTCCTCGGAAGAGTCCTTCAGCAATGTAACCTATTCTCTGTGATATTTCTTTGCCTTTTTTCCGTTGCCATTCCGGTGTGTTGGTAGCCTGCTCGATTTCTAGGTAAGTCGCTTTATTGTAAGTGAAAGTACCGTTCAAAATCATCCAAAAATCGGGAGAGAAAGCGTGTTGGATTTTACCTGCAAGATCAATACCCCGAGAACGGGTTTTACCCACGTTACCGATTTGCAAATATTCCAAACCGGTTGTCTCCGGCATTGTATAGCGGTAATCAATGATATTGTGGCGGATTTCTTGATAAATATCAGCATTGATTTCCACGATTCCATTAAAGAATTTTGCTTCGATTCCAAGATTCACCTGTTCGGCAATCTCCCACGTGATTTTGTCATTCGGATAAGATTCGACAACAACTCTCTCCACTGGATTCCCTGAATTACCGGGGTGCCCCACACTCGTTGATCCCAAAATAGGTAAATGGGCGAAACGCGGTTTCGTAATGATACCATCGTTTCCGACTTGTCCCCAAGAAAGACGGAATTTCAGGAACGAAAGCCAATGAGAGGTATGATTGGCAAGGAAAGGTTCTTTCGATGCAATCCAAGCACCTCCTACCGCGGGGAAAAAGCCAAAACGATGTTTTTTAGCGAAACGTTCGGAACCATTGTAACCGAAACTCGCCTCTAGAAAATATTTGTCCTTAAACCCATAGGTTCCGCGCATCGCCAAACCTAAGTTCCGTTGGGGAATTCCATCCAGCACTGTCTTTACTTCCGAATACGTAGTTTCTTGTCCGCTGAGCACGGCTGTTAAACTGGTTTGGTGGTCACCCCAAGCCGCCACGTGCAAACCTCTCAACTCGTAACTCATCTGTGTGGTTTGGCTACGCTCTTCTGCCTGAGACTCTCTAGATAGAGTCCTATATGAACCATCCGGTTGTATCGCTGTCAGTTGGTGTTTACCTGTTTCGAAATTATAATTTTTTAAGTTATATTTATAAGGACTGGTATTATACGTGTTAGAATAGTAACCAACTTGGTTCAGAGATACGGAAGCCCGCAACTCCAATCCCTTGAGAATGGGTGACAGATTATGTATATACTCTGCCCGCGCTACCGCAGAATAACGGCGACGGTCGGTGTATCCCTTATGAATCTCCATGTAAGGATTGGCATTCGGTTTCGTATTTGTGGCACCAAAACGAATGTGTGGCCAATTATAAGTGTCATCAGCCGGATAAATAGCTGCAAAATCTACCGGAGACACGTTGAAGGCCATATAGTAAGCCTCTTGCACATTCGCTCTAGGTCCCCGATATTTATCCAAATTGGCAGAAGTATTAATATTCAAGCGAATTCCGGCACTTAGGTCGATGTTCAAGTTCGTACGGAAAGAGAATGTATTATTCTCAATATTTACTTTAAACTGATTCAAGCGGTCGGTTTTCAACATTCCCTCGTCCCGGGCATAATTCACCGATGCATAATATTGCACTAAACGAGTACCGCCCCGAATATTCAATCCTGCACGGTGATTAATAGAATAATCTTTGAACAGAATATCGTACCAATCATTAGCCGGGTATACAAAGGAAGGATACAGGTCGGAACCCGTACGATCGATGCGCTCCACGCTATATTGGGGCGTTGCAGCCGGGTCGCGAGAGAGTAATGCCCGGTTGTACATCTTCATGTAAGTCACGGGGTCCACCACCTCGATCTCTCTTGTCGGCATACTTAACACCGCTTCGTAACGCACGGAAGTATAAACACTTCCTTCTTCTCCTTTTTTCGTAGTAATCAGGATAACCCCGTTTGCCCCGCGGGCCCCGTACATGGCGGTAGCCGAAGCATCTTTCATCACGCTGAACGTTTCGATGTCTTCCGGTACCATACGGGAAAGATCCAACTTGGAAGATTCTACCCCATCAATAAGAATTAGAGGATCGATGTTAGCATCCGTCTGGAAAGAAGTAATACCCCGGATATAAAATTTCGTGTTCATTTCGTCCTCTGTCAAAGCCCCGGGAATCCCTCCCGTCTGCCAGCCGATCATACCAGAAATTTTTCCAGCAAATTGAGTGGTCAAATCACTACTTGAAGATTTCAAAGTCCTCGCGTCCACGGTGGTAATAGCCGAAACGACGCTCTCCTTTTTTTGTTCCCCGAAAGCAACAACAGTCACCTCCTCGATATTCTCTGCCGTGGGATTTAAACGAATATTTAATTTCGTTTTTCCTTTGAGCGGCACGACTTCCGTCTTATAACCGATAAAAGAAACCCGTAAAGCATCTGTCGGGTGCACGTTGATCGTGTAATTCCCATCTGTATCCGTGGCTACCCCTTGAGTGGTTCCCTGAATAAGTACCGATGCCCCGGGAATAGGATTTCCTTTCTCATCCACAACTCGTCCGGTCACGGCAATCAATTGCACAGGTTTCTTTTCCCGCATGATGATCACGATCCGGTTTTTCTCTAAGACATAGTCATACGGACTATCTTTCAATAATGTATTAAGAGCTTCTTCCACGGTAACATCCGTTACTTCTAAGGTGAATCTCCGGTTTTTATCTACCGCCCCGTTGCTTTGGAAACCGTAATCAAGTCCTGCCTGCCGATTGATTTCGGCAAGGATTGTTTCCAGCGTGGCATTTTTCATCGAAACCGTTACTTTCTTCTGGATGACCTGAAACACACTGGATGTGGCCCCGAAAGTACTCTCTGGCAAAGCACTTAGCGTCGCGGATACCAAGAATATGCACAACGCAATTTTTTTAGCGATATGAATACCGCCGATGTGATTTTTTTGCATAAATTTGTCGTACTAATTAATTTTAAATAGTAAATTCGATTTACTGTTTGACGGTCGCTATGATAAAGGCTCAATTTTATTCGATAGCGATTTCACATGAAATTATCCTGCCTGGCGGGATAATTTTTTGATTCAGGATGTTTACTGCACGGTGTAATACCCCCTTTCTTTTATAAATTTTCGATTCGTTACTCTTTCAAGGAACGACACAACTTCATCTATCGGTGTCGTTTTATTTAGATTCATAGTGACTTCTATTTTATCCAGTCCTTCCCGGGATTCAAAAGAGACCCCGTACCAAGTAGAAATGTCTTCCAACACCAGATCCAAAGGTTTGTCCCGGTAACGGAACACACCGTCTAACCACGCCGTGGCGTACTGTACATCCACGGGTTGTATCTTGATACCTGTCGATGTCATATCATAAGACACTAATTCCCCTGGACTGACCCGGACTTCCTTGTGACCGGGGGATTTAAAACCGATCTTCCCCTCGATCAAAACGGTTTCGATGGTCTTTTGAGGACGTTCTTTCACGTTGAAACGGGTGCCATAGACCCGGATTTTCGAACCGCCGACACTTATCTCGAAAGGAATATCCGATTTTGCCACGTTAAAATAGGCTTCACCCGACAATTCCACTTCCCGTTGTTTCCCGACGAATATTTCTGGGTATTTCAAGCTACTCCCGGCATTCAGCGTTACCTCTGTCCCGTCGGCAAGGGTGACGTTATAGGTAAACCCGGTTGGAATGATTAACCTGTTGTACACGATTTCTCGCACGGCAGGCACGGTATCGTAGATCACCCGGTCGTCTGTAATCCGGATATTCGATTTCCCCGCGGTAGAATCCGCTTCCCTCTCTTTCAAGTTCAACTTGTTGCCATCCGCTAAAATCAATGTCGGCACGACAACTTGATGATCCGTTGTAAGGACACGAGGTATTCCCACCACGCCGAGATTTTCTTTTACCCCTCTATTCATCCACAAAGAAGTAAACACTAACCCGCAACACAGGACTGCCGCCACGGAACCCGTTGCCCACATCATGCGACGACGCATCCTCAGGCGACGTATCCGACGGTCAAACCGCATTCCCGCGGCCTCAACCTCTTCATCCGAAGGGATTTTCACGTTATCCAGAATTTCTTCTATATCTTTTTCAGTCTTCATATCTATGCTTTTTTATACATATATAAACCGAAATAGGAAAAACTACTGCGAAAACGTGATTTTTTTATCATACATATCCATGAATTGCAATTTTACATTGTAGGATTCATGGTTATTATGCCTTTTTATATTTAGCGAAAAGATATAACCTAATAAGCAGGGTGGCTATTATGACTCCAAATGATTTCGAAAGGTATTCCTATATACTTATTTTTCGGTTTGAGGATTAATTACAATACGCCAATATCCACCAAAGTCTGCACCTTCACGAGACAAAATGCCCATAGAACGCAATTTTGCGATTTGCTTTTCTACGGCACGAGCACTTATACCAATTTTATAAGCCATAGCTTCGGCTGACATTGAAGGATCGGAAATGACGAAATCG